>ENA-UOOM01001411-UOOM01001411.1-fermentation-metagenome-genome-assembly--contig:-NODE-1411-length-23218-cov-3.899193_pt1 | contig 23218 bp, 19 predicted proteins | sample MGYA00245781_ERZ724031 | MGnify/ENA primary metagenome ERZ724031 (study PRJEB28704, sample SAMN03018317) | fermentation metagenome | biome: anthropogenic terrestrial biome; feature: soil; material... | reverse complement strand
TAATCGGTCACAAATACAGGCTTGTTGAACACCTTTTCGGTAAGGTAACGCTCGTGCTCAGTTTGCAGATCACAGCCCCATTCGACTTTAAAGTCGAATTTCTGACCGCTTTCTTTCAGTATATTTATAGCTTCAGTATAGGTTATCCTGCCAAAATCACTCGAAACAAGATTGTTCAGACGTTCAAACAGCGATTTATCTATGAATTTGTTGAAAAACTCAATTTCAACTCTGCAGCTCTCAAGCACGTTACCGATTACATATTTTGTCATTTCTTCAGCTAAATCCATATAGTCCGAAAGATCGGCGAATGCGATTTCCGGCTCAATCATCCAGAATTCCGCCGCATGACGGGTAGTATTGGAGTTCTCTGCACGGAAAGTAGGCCCGAAGGTATAAACGTTTGAAAATGCCATTGCAAAGCATTCCGCTTCGAGCTGACCCGAAACCGTAAGATTAGCAGCGGCGGCAAAAAAATCTTTAGAAAAATCCGTTTCTCCGCTTTCTGTCCTCGGGGGATTTCCTATGTCGAGAGTTGTCACTTTGAACATCTCGCCTGCCCCCTCACAGTCGCTTGCTGTTATTATCGGAGTGTTCACATATACAAAGCCTTTTTCGGAAAAAAACCGGTGTATAGCCTGCGCTGCGCAGGAACGAACTCTGAAAACTGCGTTGAATGTGTTAGATCTCGGACGCAGATGCGCTATCGAGCGCAGAAACTCAAGTGAATGCTTTTTTGGTTGTAAAGGATAATCCGGAGTAGAGGTGCCGCATATTTCTATTTTAGCCGCTTTGATTTCAAATGGCTGCATAGAATCGGGTGTGAGCATAAGTGTTCCGGTAATCATTAAAGATGCACCTGTATTCTGCTTTGCAACATTTTTATAATTATCAAGGTTTTGTTCCTCGAAAACGACCTGAACGCTTTTAAAATATGTTCCGTCGTTCAGCTCTATAAAGCCGAACACATTGGAACTTCTCAGCGAGCGAATCCATCCGCCCACCTTGATAGTCTGTCCTGCAAAGGCTTCAGCATTTGCATAAAGATCCGCTATTCTTGTTAGTTCCTTTTTAATCGACATGATGTGACCTCTCCATTCCTATGAAAAAAAGTTATAATATTACAGCATTCTGATTTAGAATATAATGAATTATTATACCACCGCATTAATAGATTTACAAGACAATTATTTCTTTTTAAACGCCGAATGTTGATTTTTTACCTAATGTAGTGTAAGATAAAATAAATAAAATGCAAAAATCGGCTTCAAATCAATTAATATAGTTGCAATTTGCGCCGTAGAAACGGATTCTTTTATGGATTTTTTCGATGTTTTCGATAACTCAAAAGCGTATTTTAAAGGTAAAAAAGCTATAATTTTCGATATGGACGGAACACTGATCGATTCTATGGGCTACTGGTTTTTAAAAGAGCTTTGGACCATACCTTCCCAGGAAGAACGTGAAAAGGTTATGACAGAGAATTATTCCGTCAAAATCGAACCAAAACCTTATGCTCTTGAATTATGCCATAACTTGAAAGACGCGGGCATACCCTTTTGCATAGCAACAAACACACCCGCCGAGATGAGCGGTGCGATGATGTCAAAATACGGATTTGACAAGCTTTATGAGTTTTATATAGATTGTGATACGATTGGTGCATCTAAGTCAGTACCCGACATTTATCTTTATTCCGCAAAAAAACTGGGTTTCGGTATCGATGAAATCGTCGTTTTTGAAGATATGCCCGAAAGTGCAAAAACCGCAAAAACCGCAGGTTTCTGCGTCGTTGGTGTTTATGATGAGATTAGTAAAAACAGTATGCCGGAGATGCGTAAAATCTGCGATGATTATATTTATAACTTCTCGAATATAATGAAAAAAGACTCCTAACATAATGTTTTGAAAATTAAAAAATACGGAACGCATTGATGTAAATGTGTTCCGTATATATTTTTTTTGTGCTATTTCTCCTTCAGCTCATCTATCGAGGTGGTTACGGTATGCTCTATCGGCACCCATTCGACCTTTTTAAAAACCGCCTGCAGCGAAATCGGAATATACGTTAACATAAACAACGGGAAGGTGAACATATAAATCAACTTTTTAAATGTTGTTGTGTTTATATTCCTCCATTCAGTTATCGTAGCAATAAATCCGACAAAGAACAGCATGAGATATCCGAGCGCGAGGAATTGACCCATCGAAACAAATCCATCGGTAAGTATACCTCTTTCGTTATCATTGAACAAGCCGTATAAAATCTTGATTAAGTTAAGGAGAATGCAGAAGGTGGTAAGGAAAACCGCAGGGAAAATTGTCATGAGCATATCAAAAGATGAGAATGATTTTTGCTTAAAAATATTTTTTGTCAGCTTTGTCCCGTATTTTCCTATAACCTGATAAAAACCCTTCGACCAGCGAAGCCGCTGCTTCCATGACTGAGAGAACTTGAACGGCTGCTCGTCAAAAACGCATGCATCGGCACAATAACCTATCCTGCCTCCCTTAACTACGGTGTCGATCGAAAATTCAATATCCTCCGTAAGTAAATGGAAGGGCCAACCTCCGTTTCTTATAACCGTCTTTTTAGGCAGACAAAAACCTGTTCCCGATATTGCACAGCTCGTGTTAAGCCTCATACGCGCATTATTAAGGTACTTAGACTCACGTAAAAACCATAATGAATATCCGGCAGAAACCCAGTTGGTGCCGTAGTTCTTTGAGTTACGGTAGCAGGTGATTGCATCAAAGCCGAGATTGAAGGTCTTGTTCATCTCTTTAATAAAATTCTTATCTACAAGGTTGTCAGCGTCAAAGATGATATAACCATCGCAGTCATCGTCATTTTTTATCAGATCGTCAAAAATATAATCGAGAGCATAACCCTTCCCTATCAGCTTGTCGTTAAAGCGCTCATAGACGATAGCACCCTTTTTTGCGCTGACCGCCGCTGTTGAATCCGTACAGTTATCGGCAATGACGAACAGTTTGATAAGCTCCTTGGGATAATTCTGGTTGTTAATCGAATCGAGGAGCTGACCGATAACGGCCTCCTCATTTCTTGCCGCTACGATTACGCCGAACTTATTCATTTTAAAATTCTCGACCACTCTGACCTTCTCGTTTGAAAAAAGCATATAGAAGGTATAAAAAAACTGATATAAATAGCATAGTAGAAAAACAAAAGCTATGCTATCTTCTATCGATAAAATCACATTCATTGGAAAATCCTTTTCCCCGACATTTATGTCATAAAAACCGTTGCTGTCGGCGCAAGGGTGCATTTTTTAAATGATTAGCCAAAATAAAAACCGGATGCCGATAAAGCAAACCGCTTTTATCTTTGGATAATTTTATCATATCAACAAAAAAAAGTCAATATGGAGTTTGCTGATGATGCATTAACTTTGCTGATGATGCATTAAGTCTTTATTATGTTGAATTAAATGAGTATGAGCTTTTTATGCGCATCAATGCCATATCATTTCATTCAGTTTGAAGCTGTTCTTGTAGTAATCAAGAATGCCTTCTTTTTTCATATTAGATAGTTCACGTGACAGTGCGCTCCGGTCGGTATTCAAGTAAGCAGCAAGCTGCTCCCGGTTGTGAGGTATGTTAAAAGTGTTTTTCTTTTGTATTCTTGATTGTTTGGTAAGGTATTCGGTTATTTTCAGCCTCAATGTCGGACAGACAAGGCAGTCAATTCTTTTTTGCAAATCAAAATACTTTACTGCAAGTTCAGCAGTCAGGTTTTTAAGCAGCTTTACGCGTAAATGGGGCTCTTTACCATCAATGGCAACAAGGTTGTCAAAACAAAACCTCATAATCTCTGTTTTGGCAAATGCTTTTACGGTTACAGGGCTATCACTCTGTTTGGAAACAGCGAGCATATCGCCGAATATGCAGCCAGCGGTCAGTTTATTATATACAACTTCCCTGCCCGACAAATCATATTTAACTCCGAGTGCGAAACCGGATAAAACAATATAAATATAACGATTTTTTTCACCCTCGTGCAGAATAATTTTATCGTTTTCACAGTATGTGTTTTCTGCTCCGATGTGGCATAATAGCTCTGTAAGCTCCGGCTCGGAGAATCCTTTAAATAACGGTATCGACAAAAGCGTTGAATTTCGTTGCATACGCAACATCACCTCTTACGGATAATATACTATAATTAAAAAAAGAAATCAATATAAAAAGAGAGGTTTTCAACAAATGAATACAAATAAAACACTTTTATGGATAACAAGAACCGCTGTCTTAATCGCACTGCTTATAACACTTCAATGGGGATTGGGCGCATTGACTGCAGGCAATCAGTTTATAGTAGGCTCGGCTGTTAATTTCGTACTTATTATTGCCGTAATCACGAGTGGATTCTTTTCAGGATTCACAGTCGCCATCGCTTCACCCTTTATGGCATTTTTGGTAGGTGTCGGACCTGCAAAACTGCTGCTTATACCATTCATTTCAATCGGAAATGCTGTTCTCGTCATCGTATGGTTTTTACTGGTTAAAAAGACACCAAAAAACATAAACGAATACACAAAACAAATCGTAGCATTAGTTGCAGGAGCAGTATTGAAATTTATAACTCTTTATTTTCTTATCGTAAAATATGCAATACCTGTTCTTTTAAAACTTCCTGAAGGTCCTGCTGCGGTAATGTCCGCCTCCTTCAGCTGGCCTCAGCTCGTTACCGCCTCGATCGGCGGCGTTCTTGCAATTCTTGTTATGCCTGTTATGAATAAGATTACCAAAAGAGCAGAGTAAATAAAACACCCTGCGTGTTAAATTCATATAATAGAAGCGGTCGAAAGACCGTTTTTTTATGGTTTTCCGCTATTGTAATAGAGTAAAAAATAGTGTATTATAACATCAATTATATTTATGCAGAAAGAATTTGTTTATTAAAAAGCTTTTATTTTAATAAACGGATAGGGTGTTTATATGAAAGCCGTAATAACCGTTACCGGAAAAGACAACGTCGGGATTATTGCAAAAGTATCGAGTCTTTGCTCAAAATATGAAGCAAACATCCTTGATATTTCACAGACAGTTTTACAGGATTACTTTGCGATGATGATGCTTGTCGATGTAAGTGAGCTCAATGTGAATTTTGGAGATTTTTCTGACGCTATGAGCAAGCTCGGGAGCGACAACAACCTGATTATCAATACTATGCATGAGGATATTTTCAATTCCATGCACAGGATCTGAGAATCAAAACTCCAAAAGAAGGATTGGGTATTAAAATATGCTTAACACAAAGGATATTCTTGAAACGATTGAGATGATACGAACAGATCATCTTGATATCCGTACCATAACTATGGGCATTTCTCTGCTTGATTGCGCCTGTGAGAGCGGAAATACTTTTGCAACCCGTATTTATGAAAAGATTACAAAAAAAGCTGAAAATCTTGTAAAAACGGGTGAGGAAATCGAAAAAAAGTACGGAGTGCCGATAATAAACAAGCGTATCTCTGTAACCCCTATTTCGCTTGCCGGAGGAAACCTCGGCTATGATGATTATATACTCGCAGCGAAAGCTCTTGATAAGGCAGCTTCAAACACCGGAGTTAATTTTATAGGCGGATATTCCGCTTTAGTGCAGAAAGGTTCGACACCGGCGGAGGATGCACTCATAGAGTCCATTCCCGAAGCACTCGCCTGCACAAATGCTGTTTGTTCATCGGTAAACGTTGCGACCACAAAATCCGGAATCAACATGGACGCTGTAGCCAAAATGGGACACATAATAAAAAAAGCCGCACTGTTGACGGCGAACAACGATTCCTTCGGTTGTGCAAAACTTGTCGTTTTTGCAAATGCACCAGACGATAACCCTTTTATGGCAGGTGCTTTTCACGGTGTCGGTGAGGGTGAATGTATTATAAATGTAGGTGTTTCCGGTCCGGGCGTTGTCAGGAGTGCGATTGCGAAAGAGCCGGATGCAAATTTTGCACAGTTAGCCGAAATAATAAAGAAAACTGCTTTTAAAATTACCCGTGTCGGTCAGCTTGTTGCTCGTGAGGCAAGTTCAATGCTCGGCATTCCCTTCGGAATAGTCGACCTCTCGCTTGCGCCGACACCCGCCATAGGAGATTCGGTTGCAAGAATCCTCGAGGAAATGGGTCTTGAGTGCTGCGGAGCATATGGAACAACCGCCGCGCTTGCACTTCTAAACGATGCGGTTAAAAAAGGCGGAGTGATGGCTTCCTCACAAGTCGGAGGGCTTTCCGGTGCATTTATTCCGGTCTCTGAAGATGAAGGCATGATAAATGCGGTTAATAAAGGTGCGCTGACACTTGAAAAGCTTGAGGCGATGACGGCGGTCTGTTCTGTCGGTTTGGATATGATAGCTGTTCCCGGTGATACCGAAGCAGACGTTATTTCAGCAATGATTGCCGATGAGATTTCTATCGGGGTAGTCAATTACAAAACCACCGCAGTAAGGGTTATACCCGCGTTCGGAAAAAAAGTCGGCGACACCATCAGCTACGGAGGTTTATGGGGCGAAGCTCCTGTTATGGAAATTAACAAATACTCCCCTTCAAAGTTTATTGGCAGAGGCGGACGTATTCCCGCACCCATTCAGTCACTTAAAAATTAGATAAGATTCAGGATAACATATGTTTTTTAAAAATTTGCTTACAGACAAGCGTTTCTGGAAATCAACGCTTATTCTTGCGATACCCATCGCGTTACAGAATCTGCTCTCGAATTCCGCTTCGCTTGTCGATATACTTATGATCGGAAAGCTCGGTGACGACACAATATCCGCAGTAGGAATGGCGTCTCAGATAGCTTTTCTCAATAATCTTTTCCTGTTCGGAATCATATCGGGCGGGTCTGTTTTCGTGTCGCAGTTCTGGGGTGCCGGAAACATGCGTGGTATCAAGCGAACCTATGGAATCATACTCGCTAACTGCATTCTCGTTTCGTTTCTTTTCTTCTCGGCTGCTTTTTTTGCTCCCGAGCTCTGTATAGGATTTTTCACAAACGATAAAGCTATAATCGAAATAGGCGCAAGATACCTGAAATATGCTGCTTTCTCTTATTTCGGGATATCGCTTACAATGGGATTTTCCTGCGTACTTCAATCAACAGAACAGGTACGAATCCCTTTGTACTCGAACATAATCGCCGTATTAACAAACGTTTTTTTCAACTATGTGCTTATTAACGGAAAGCTCGGCTTTCCGTTGTTGGGTATTGAAGGTGCCGCGATAGCAACCATATTGTCCTCGGTTATAAACCCGATAATCATTATTCTTTTAGCATCAATAAAAAAATCAATCATAATCGCACCGCCAAACGAAGTATTTTCATTTTCCTTAATCGGACTGAAGGGCTTTTATAAAATAGCGCTGCCTGTAATACTCAACGAAGTGTTGTGGGGGCTCGGAATGACGGTTTATAATTCTATCTTCGGGCATATGAGCTCGGAGTTATACCCATCCATAACTATTACAAAAACCGTAATGGATATTGTTTTCGTTGTGTTTGTCGGATTATGTAACTCCTGTGCCGTACAGGTTGGGAAGCAGGTCGGCGAAAGGAATTTTGACAGAGCAAAAACATATGCAAAGCGCTTTCTTTTTCTTATTCCCTTTTTCGGGTTTATTCTCGGAATGCTCGTCATAGCCCTGCGCGGGAGTATACTCAGCCTTTTCAGCGTTAAGGAATCCGTTCGCGATACGACTATGTTGCTTTTGATGATATACGGTCTGAATCTGCCAATCCGCAATATTCAATACATTTCAATCGTCGGGATATTTCGTGCCGGCGGTGACACAAGAACGGGACTTCTTTACGATATTGGTATTCTCTGGGGTATAGGTATTCCCATTACTTTCATATGCGGGATTTTACTGCGTTTAGATTTTGCGTTGATTTATTTTCTTATGCTGTCAAGCGAGGATATACCGAAATCCATTTTGTGCCTGCGTTATTTCTTCAGTATGAAGTGGGTAAAGCCGGTAGCTCAGAACACAGAGTGTGAATTATAAAGAAAAATATAAAGATGTGAAAAATGGAGGCGATGTGCCTCCATTTTTATAAGCTCGTCATTTGATTTATCAGAAATAATCCTTCGGTACACTCAACGATATTACACCATTAAGCTGATGTTTTATTACAGTAACTCAGACCGCCCTTTTGAATATATCGTAAGTACCGAGTACATGGCGTTTAACTTTAAGGTAATCAGAGGAAACCGGAGATGTGCCGCCGCCGACACATGCAGCTTTGTTCTGTTCTTCGGATAAAGTAAAAGTTCCGAGGAAAGCTCTCTTTACCAGAAGATAATCTCTTGCTGTAATCGTACCGTTACCGTCTACATCTCCCAAAACTATAGCTGTATAAGATACCGAGCCTACATCAATGATGCAACCGGTACCGACTTTTTCGTCGTCGGCAAGTAAAACTCCGTCGGAATTCTCAACGGTTATTTCACCTGTAAACTGCGCTTTTATTTGCCCGACAGTCATGTCATCATATAATCCTGTCATATATGAGCCGCTTATTGACAAATTGCTCTCCGACTTGAGCACTGCATCACCGGGATCTGGCTTAACATAGGCAGACGGATTAAGATCCGGAAAAACGAATACTTTTGAGTATTCGGAAAAGAAACTTCCGTTTTCTATATGTGATTGAGAAAAGGTTTTCGTGCCGAAGTTTACCGAAACCGTATCCGCACCGGCAAGGAAGAAATCATATCTGATGACATTCTGGTCATCCCAGGTAACGTCGACGCCATACCAATTATCATTCTCCATTTGCACATAGTTCCACATATGAGGCTCTGTTCCGCTGTTGGTTACACCATCTCCGACTACAAGAACACAGGGGATGTTATATTTATCGCACAATAGCTTAAAAGCCTCGGCATATCCCTCGCAGACCGCTTTTCCGTCTACAAGACTACCGTACGGCTCGTGAGCGTATATTGCGGAAGAGCTATAAACTACATTATTGCACAGATAGTCATGGATATCTTTTAAAATATCATAACGGGAAGCCGAGTCTGTATCGAAATCATCTATCTCGTTTAAAACTGCGTCTTTATATGTACTGGTAGTGAATTCTGAATAAACTGACGCAACTTTGATTCTTATGGTTATCCCGGCTATTGTCCAGGTAGTTTTCCCCCCTGAAGTCGTTTCGTAATAGGTATATAAGTACGAAGTGGATGTTGTCGGATCTCCTCTCAAATCAAGCCAAAATACGATCGGGTTATCACTTAGATACGCATTAAGAGTAGGTTCCACGATATCTCTGATCAAATCGCCAATATCTTCCATTTCTCCTTCTGTGATAGTATTACCGCTGAGTGTGTATGTAAGCGGAGTAATCAAATCAAATTCTATATCGGTATTTGTCGTTGGCATTGGGTTCATCTCGTTATAAACATTCTTCTGTTCGGCACTGAGTTGATTGTAAAATGAACCGCTGTATTCACCGGATTCCGTTGATAGCCGGTTAACGATTAAGGGGAATTCAACACTGCGTATGATATTGTTTAAATCTTTTGCGGAAACAACTGTAGTAAAAAGAGGAGTTAGCAGAAAAATAACCGTAATCAGGATAAAAATTCTTTTTTTCAAAATATTACCTCCAAAAAATAATTATGAAAAAGTACCCATTCATAAACCGGGTACTTTTTTATTATATCAAATCCTTGATGCTATTTCAATAAGAAAATCAGCAGTATTGACCTGCTTTTTATTACCAAGTGTTGAAATCAAACAGAGATCCTTTGTCATAATGCCGTCTTCAACTGTTTCGATACAGCACTTCTCCACCCTTTGGGCAAAATCGGAAAGCTCGGCTAAGCCGTCAAGCTCACCCCTTTTTCGAAGCGCACCCGTCCATGCAAAAAGAGTAGCAATCGGATTTGCGGTCGGTTCCTCACCTTTCAAATATCTGTAATAATGACGCTGAACAGTGCCGTGAGCCGCTTCGTATTCATATACACCGTCCGGCGAGACAAGCACGCTTGTCATCATAGACAACGAACCAAACGCGTTTGCCACCATATCCGACATAACATCACCGTCGTAATTCTTGCACGCCCATATAAAACCACCTTCTGAACGCATAACTCTTGCTACAGCATCGTCGATAAGAGTATAGAAGTATTCTATACCGGCCTTTTCGAAAAGATTCTTGAACTCGTTTTCGAAAATCCCGGCGAAAATATCTTTGAACCGGTGGTCATAGGTTTTTGATATAGTGTCTTTTGTGGAAAACCACAAATCCTGTTTTAACTCAAGCGCGTAGTTAAAGCAGGAACGGGCAAAACTCTCGATGCTTATATCGATGTTGTGCATACCCTGCACAACACCTGCTGTTTTAAAATCGTGAATAAGTGTTTTTGTCTGATTTCCGTCTTTATCGGTAACAAGTATTTCCGCCTTTGCTCCGGCGGGTACTCTGACCTCTGATGCCTTGTAAACATCGCCGTAAGCGTGTCTTGCTATTGATATAGCCGACTTCCAGTTCGGCACATAAGGAGTAATGCCTTTTACTACAATCGGAGTGCGGAAAACTGTGCCGTCAAGAACGGCGCGAATCGTTCCGTTGGGGGATTTCCACATCTGCTTGAGATTATATTCCGATACTCTGTCAGCGTTAGGAGTTATTGTGGCGCATTTGACCGCGACTCCGAGACGCTTTGTCGCATTTGCGGAATCTATTGTAACACGATCGTCAGTTTCGTTACGGTGTGCCAAACCGAGATCGTAATATTCGGTTTTTAAATCAACGAACGGCAATATGATAATATCTTTGATTTGCTGCCAGATGATTCTTGTCATCTCATCTCCGTCCATCTCTACTAACGGGGTGGTCATTCTGATTTTAGACATCTATTAATCTCCTTTCGTATAATTCAACAGTCCTCCTGCGACAAGAATATCACGCTGTCTTTTGGATAAATTCAGGTTGAGCGTAATACTCCTGCCGGTTGTTTTATTAAAGATATCCGTTGTATCCTTGCTTTCAATATCATTTTTTATATCTGAAAGGACTAATTCGTCGCCTTGAGAAATATGTTCGTAATCATCCTCATTTGCAAAAGTAAGCGGTATTATTCCGGCGTTTATAAGGTTTGCGGCGTGAATCCTCGCAAAGCTCTTTGCCAATACAGCTTTTACACCGAGATAAAGCGGAACAAGAGCAGCATGCTCTCTCGAACTTCCCTGACCGTAGTTAGCGCCGCCTACGATAATCCCGCCATTCTTTTTAATCGCTCGCTCCGAAAAGCCCTCGTCACATACGGAAAAGCAGTATTTTGACAAATAAGGAATATTAGAGCGGTATGGCAGAATTTTTGCACCTGCAGGCATAATATGGTCTGTTGTGATATTGTCTCCTATCTTTAAAATACATTCCGCTTGTATGCTTTTTTCAAGCGGAACGGTTTTTGGAAACGGCTTGATATTAGGTCCTCTGACTACCTCGATGTCACCGGCTTTTTCGGTCGGTGCCGGTGGTACTATCATATTATCGTTTATAAGGAACTTATCAGGCAGCTTTATCTCCGGCTCGCATCCGAGCTCAGTCGGGTCAGAGAGCACTCCCTTTATTGCGGAATATGCGGCAAGTTCGGGTGAAACAAGGTAGATTTGTGCATCCTTTGTTCCGCTCCTACCCTCAAAATTCCGGTTGAAGGTCCGTAAGCTGATCCCGCCGCTGTTGGGAGATTGTCCCATACCGATACACGGACCGCAGGCACACTCTAAAATCCTCGCTCCGCTTGCGATAATATCAGCAAGCGCACCGTTTGCCGCAATCATATTATAGACTTGCTTCGATCCGCAAGCGACAGAGAGACTGACGTTTTCGGAAACGGTTCTGCCTTTCAAAATATATGCGACTTTCATCATATCGACATATGATGAATTAGTGCAGGAACCGATACATACCTGGTCCACCTTTATTCCGCTGAGTTCTCTTACTGATTTTACGTTATCCGGGCTATGCGGACAGGCTACCATCGGTCGTATTGCGCTTAAATCGATATCAATAACCTCATCGTAAACCGCATCGCTGTCCGAAGCGAGAGGGATATAATCCTCTTCTCTGCCCTGCGCTTCTAAAAACTCCCTTGTAATTTCGTCCGACGGGAATATTGAGGTCGAAGCTCCCAGTTCTGCTCCCATGTTCGTTATTGTAGCTCTTTCGGGAACAGAAAGTGACTTGATACCATCTCCGCCATACTCGATGATTTTACCGACACCGCCCTTGACGCTCATGATCCTTAGCACCTCAAGAATGATATCCTTTGCCGATACCCAGTCACCAAGCTTTCCGGTAAGGTTAATCTTTACCATTTTCGGCATATTTATATAGTATTCACCGCCGCCCATTGCAACAGCGACGTCAAGACCGCCTGCGCCGAAAGCGAGCATTCCTATACCTCCGCCGGTAGGTGTATGGCTGTCGGAACCTATAAGGGTCTTACCCGGTATGCCAAAACGCTCAAGATGAACCTGGTGACAAATTCCGTTACCGGGACGTGAAAAATAAAGTCCGTACTTTTTTGCGATTGTCTGTATATATTTATGATCATCCGCATTTTCAAAACCGGATTGCAGGGTATTATGGTCGATATATGCCACCGAAAGCTCGGTTTTTACCCTTGGTATCCCCATCGCTTCAAATTCGAGATAAGCCATCGTACCAGTAGCGTCCTGCGTCAGCGTCTGATCTATTTTTAATCCTATTTCGCAGCCGACCTCCATGCTGCCGGATAGCATATGTTCTTTAATTATTTTCTGTGCTATAGTTAATCCCAATATCAATCATCCTTTCTGTCGCAAAGCGGAATATATTCTACCCCCTCAAGTATGGGACGGTATGCAGGACGCATTATCCTCTTGCAGGCGGTAGCTTCCTCTATCCTGTGCGCACACCAGCCCGCCATCCTCGCAACCGCGAAGAGCGGTGTAAACAGTTCCATCGGTATTCCGAGCATACGATATACTAATCCGGAGTAAAGATCGACATTCGCACATACGGAAGCTCTCTTGTCGCCCTTGATATCTGATAATACCGACGGAGCAATCCTTTCAACCGCATCTAAAATACGAAAATCATCATTAAAGCCTTTTTCATCAACCAATTTCTTTGCGTTTTCTTTTAAAATAATCGCCCTCGGATCGGAAAGCGTATACACCGCATGACCTATGCCATATATAAGCCCGCTGCGGTCACCCGCCTCTTTTTGCGCTATTTTTATAAGAAACCGCTTTATCTCGTCGTCGTCTTTATAGTCGTTTACACCGGCTTTTATAAAGTCGAGCATTTCGATTACCTTAATGTTTGCTCCGCCGTGACGCGTACCCTTTAACGAACCGATACCTGCCGCTATTGCGGAATAAGTGTCCGTCGAAGAAGAGGACAAAACCCGTACGGCAAAGGTTGAATTATTACCGCCGCCATGCTCGGCATGCAGCATCAAACACCTGTCAAGAAGCAGAGCCTCATCTCTTGTAAATTTCCTGTCAAAGCGAAGCATCGAGAGTATATTCTCTGCAAACGAAAGACCGGAAAGCGGCTGGTGCAGATACATGCTCTTGCCGTCGTAAACCCTACGCTTAGCCTGATATGCCGCAACCATAATCAATGGCAGTCTTGATATAAGCGAAAAGGCTTGCTTAAGCAGATTCTCAACCGAGTTATCCTCAGTATCGCTCTCATAGCTGTATAATGCAAGCACGCCTCTTTGCAGTTTGTTCATTATGTTAGGGGATGCTGCCTTTATTATCATGTCCTCTACAAAATCCTTAGGCAATTCCCTGTTGACCTCTAAAGCGTAAGAGAAAAATTCAAGCTCATCCTTTGTGGGTAACGAACCGAAGAGTAAAAGCCATGCGACTTCCTCATAACCAAAGCGGTTTTCTGCAGTGAAGCCGTCAATGATGTTGTTTATATTTATTCCTCTGTAAAAAAGCTCACCCTCGTGAGGCTTTCTCTCATACTCATCGATTATATAACCATGTACATTGCTGATTCTTGTAAGCCCTGCAAGAACACCCGTACCGTCGGCGTTACGCAGACCTCTCTTGATATCAAATCTTTTATAATATTCCTCGTCAAAGTTTATATTGCGTTTCATCTCATCCGTCAGCTTCTGCAAACGGTCGCCATTGATCATTATCCTCTCGTTATCCAAAAATACCAGCTCCTTAAAATCTTCATTCCGTACCTTTTTACAAGGTCAAAATAAAGTATGGAGAATTATAGCACGGCAAAAAAGGTTTGTCAATAGCAAAATGAAATTTAATAAAATTAAAATTTCATATTAAACGATTTTTCTTGTAAATAATATTAAAATCTATCAATTTATGAATTTTGAAAAATATAATATTTCATTTATGTGCTTAAAGAGTTTTGATTATCCGTTCAGCGGCGAGCTGCGTATTCTCGGCACTGCCAAAGCCTGTAAGCCTGAAATAACCTTCTCCGTTTCTGCCAAATCCACTGCCGGGTGTACCGACTATATTGCAGCTTTCGAGCAGATAATCAAAGAAATCCCAGCTCTTCATGCCGCCGGGGCACTTAAGCCAAATATAAGGAGAGTTTTTTCCTCCGAAAAAGCTGATATTCTTAGATGAGAGAGCCTCTCCGATTACAGCGCAGTTATGCTTGTAATAACTTATGTTTTCATTGATCTGCTCCCTGCCCTCCGGTGTAAAAACAGCTTCTGCGCCTCTCTGAATGATATAAGGCGTTCCGTTGTATTTTGTTGATTGTCTGCGCAGCCATAAATCGGCAAGTCTTTTTCCCTGACGGACAAGCTCTTTTGAAATTGCGGTGTATCCGCAGCGTGTTCCGGTAAATCCCGCCATTTTGGAAAACGAACAGAATTCGATAGCGCAGGTTCTTGCGCCCTCTATTTCAAATATCGAATGCGGTAGCTTGCTGTCGTCAATAAACGCTTCATATGCCGAGTCGAACAAAATAACAGCGTCCTGTCTGTTGGCGTAATCAACCCACGCCTTAAGAGATTTTCTGCTATAAACAGCACCAGTAGGATTGTTCGGAGAGCATATATAGATTATGTCAACCTTTTTTCCGCTGTCAGGAAGGGGCAGAAATCCATTATTTTCGTTAGCATCAGCAAAAACGACCTCTCTGCCCGCCATGATATTTGTGTCTACATAAACGGGATAAACAGGGTCTGGAACCAATACAATGTTATCTTTGTCAAATATATCAAGAATGTTACCGAGGTCGCTCTTTGCCCCATCGGAAACAAAAATCTCATCTATTGAAAACTGAACGCCATGCTCTTTGTAATAATCTGTGATTGCTTTACGGAGGAACTCATAACCCTCATATTCACCATAGCCCTTGAAGCTCTCTTTGATTCCCATTTCTATACTTGCCTTTTCCATTGCTTTGACACACGCTTTTGGAAGCGGCAGAGTAACATCACCTATACCCATCCTTATTATTGACGCTTCAGGATGGGTTTTCTGAAAATCCTTTGTCTTGTTCGCAATATCTAAAAAAAGATAGCTCTCCTGAAGATTATTAAAATTGCCGTTTATTTTCATATTTCTATTTCTCCCGTAAATACTTTCTTTGCTTCACCCGTCATAAATACGCTCTCATCTGTAAATTCAATGCAGAGCTTTCCACCCTTCAAGAGCACCTCAACCTGACTGCCCTTGTCGCAATGACCGCAAAGTACAGACGCAACAACAGCAGCACAAGCGCCGGTTCCGCAGGCAAGCGTTTCGCCGCTGCCCCTCTCCCAGACGCGCATTTTTATATGTGTCGAATCAATTACCTGAACAAATTCGGTGTTCACTCTTTCGGGAAAAATGGGATGATTTTCAAATTGCCCGCCTATTAATGAAAGATTCAAGCCATCGACATCGTCGACAAATACCACACAGTGTGGATTGCCGATACTGACACAAGTTATCTTATGCTCTTTTCCTCCGATCTCCACCGGACGGTTTATAACATTGTCACCATCTAAAAGCACGGGTATGAGCGAGGGTTTTAAAACAGCTTTACCCATATCGACGCGCGCACCGACAGCAGTACCGTTTTGAATTTTCAGCTTAATCTTCTTTATACCCGAAAGGGTTTCTATGCTGATCTCCTCGTTTTTTACAATCCCGTTGTCATACAGATACTTCCCCACGCAGCGTATAGCGTTGCCGCACATTTCTCCCTCGCTTCCATCCGCGTTGAACATCCGCATCATAGCATCGGCGATTTCCGAATAACATATAAGAATAAGGCCGTCGCTGCCGATACCGAAATGACGGTCAGACAGCTTAATGGCAAGCTCCTCCGGGTTTTCGACTTTTTCCTCAAGGCAGTTTATATAAATATAATCGTTTCCTGTGCCGTGCATTTTTGTAAATCTCATAAAATCCTCCGATATTTAACAGAAAAAAGCAGAGTAAACCCGCTCTAAAGAGTAACCGTAGCAGCAGTAGACTCATCGAGCAGCTCCTTCATCGAATACATTCCTTTTTTCTTTGTTTTAATAAACGCTGCGGCACGCAGAGCACCGTCTGCAAGAAGCTCCCGGTTGGAGGCGGAATGCGAAAGCGTTATAACCTCGTTGTTGCCGCAGAACATAACCTCATGCTCTCCGATAATATTCCCGCCTCTGACCGATTGAATACCGATCTCATTTTTACGGCGTAATCGGTGTTCTGTCGTCCTGTCGAATATAAATTCCGATTCCCCTCGAACCTTTTTTATAGCTTCCGCAAGCATAAGTGCGGTACCGCTCGGAGCGTCGAGTTTTTTATTATGATGCTTTTCGATTATTTCCACATCATAGTCCTCGCCGAGTATAGAAGCAGCTTTTTTGCATAAGTTCAATAGCAGATTAATACCGAGCGACATGTTTCTTGAGTAAAAAACCGGCACGGTTGCCGACAGCTTATGGAGCCTTGACAGCTCCTCCTCGTTATGCCCGGTTGTTGCTATAACAAGAGGAATATGATTCTTTTTTGCATATGGAATCAGCTGATCGACAGCACTGTGATGCGAGAAGTCAACGATCACATCGGCATGTACAGTTATCTCGACAATATTGCTTACGATATTGAAATCGCCCGCAGACGACGGAATACACTCTGCACGCTCGACGCCTGCTACGATTTTACAGTTGTTTGCTGCTGCTGCAGCGGTAACGGCTCTACCCATTCGCCCTGCCGCACCGCATAAAATAATCTCGGTCATTTTTTGTTTCCTTTTTTGATTTTTTGTGATATAATATTGTCGGTATAATAATTAATCTGACTAAAAGCACATTCAGCCGGCATTTGGAAAATGCTTAGGCATTTTCTGAATGCTAATACTAACTTCTTGCCGACAATTAGATTAATCTGACTAAAAAGCTCACTCAGCAGGTATTTACTTAATCAAATTGTAATTTCGCATAACATTATACAGCTTTTCGTTATCCGACTCATCCATCTCACATAACGGAAGCCTCATATCGGATCTGCAAAAACCCATTTTTGCCATCGCCGTCTTTATCGGGATCGGGTTTACCGTCATAAACATCGCGTTCATCAGTTTTAGATATTTTAACTGCAGCTCGGCAGCTTTCTTGACATCGCCTTCAAGATAAAGCCTTGTAAGCTCTGAAATCTCGGCAGGCATTACATTCGAAAGCACCGATATTACCCCTACCGCACCTATACTCATCATAGGTACTATACGGTCATCATTTCCGCTGTATATATCAAGCTCCCCTACGCAGGCTTCCAAAAGATCGGAGATGAATGTAATACTGTCGCTCGCTTCCTTGACACCTACAATGTTCGGATGCTTTGCAAGTTCCTTATAAGATTCGATGGAAATGTTCAGATTAGTCCGTGCGGGAACGTTATAAAGCAGCACGGGTTTGTCGACAGAATCGGCGATTAAATTAAAATGCTTGACAAGTCCCTTCTGAGATGCTTTATTATAATAAGGAGTCACCGATAGAATGGCGTCCGCTCCGACATCACAGGCATGCTTTGACAGCTCTATCGCATAAGCGGTATCGTTCGAACCGGTACCTGCGATAACGGGAACACGCTTTGACACCTTCTTTACCGTATATTCGATAATATCCCTATGTTCGTCATCCGAAAGCGTTGCCGCCTCTCCTGTTGTTCCGCATACGACAATCCCGTTTATCCCGTTTTTAATCTGATATTCGAGTATATTGCCGTATACATCATAATCAATAACGCCGTTTTTGAAGGGCGTTACCACAGCTGTTGCCGCACCTGTAAAAACTCTTGCTTTGTTTGACATGTGAATTCTTCCTTCTGTAAATAAAATATGTAAAGAAAAAGGATTTAAATGTATTTTGACTTATCTTGTATAGTAACACCTATCGATAAAAAAGTCAAATCTTTTTTGTCTTAAAACCTTCACTTTAAGAAGCTTTTAAGGTTTTTCTAATATTATATTCATGAGAAAAGAAATTGGGGATTCGATATGGCAGTAAAGGTATTTAAAAGATACGAACGCAAATATCTGATAACTCGTAGCAAAGCCGAGGAGCTTATCGATTGCATCGGTAACAGAATAGTTCCCGACAGCTATTGTATCAACGGCAGCAAGTATCACATATACAACATATATTACGATACCGAAAACAGTGACATAATCCGTCGTTCCTGCGAGAAACCCTATTTCAAAGAAAAGCTCAGGTTACGTGCCTATGACAATTATTTTGATACAGGAAGGGCTTTTCTTGAAATCAAGCGTAAGGTTGGAAAGGTAGTTGTAAAACGCAGGGTTGATATAAGCTCAGAGGAAGCGAACGGTTTTGTAACCAAAGGTGAAAAACCGGTCCGGGAGGATATGCAAAAGATAAACGAGCTCGCTTACTTTATTTCCATGTACGATTTGAAGCCCGCCGTTTTTATATCTTATGACCGAATCGCTTTTAATTTGAAGGATGACAATAAGATACGTCTTACTTTTGATTCTAATATAAGAACACGACGCGATAGGTTATCGTTCGATGAAGGTATTGACGGCAAAATCATTTTAGATGACGAATATACTGTTTTCGAGGTTAAATTTCCTTATGCTACACCGTTTTGGCTTTCAAAGGTGCTTTCTGACTTAAATATCTACCCACAGGGTTTTTCAAAGTACGGAGAGGAATATAAAGCGGAAAAGCAGAGCAGTTTTAAGAATGAATACATATTATCTAATACACACTAAAGGAGCTTTCTTGATGGACATCAAATTCGAATCGATTATAGGGAACGATATTACTCTCAAATCAACGCTTATTATGCTAATGGCGGCTATGCTGATGGGTTTTGCCGTTAGTATTGTTTACATGAATACGCATAAAGAGGAAGGTTATATGCCAAGCCTGATAACGACGCTTATTCTGCTACCGGCGATATCCTCCACAATAATACTTCTCGTCGGCAGCAATACCGCACAGGCGCTTAGCCTTGCCGGTGCAGCAGCGCTTATAAGGTTCAGGACCACTCTCGGGGATCCAAAGGATCTCGCGTATTTATTCTTCACACTTGCAATCGGTCTTGCCTGCGGCTGCGGATATATCGGTTATGCTGCCGTTTTCACTGTTCTGGTATGCATTATCATGATAATCGTTGAGAGGACGGGTTATGGAAAAAGCTCCGCAAGGGCCATGAAGCTCAAAATCATTATCCCTGAAAATCTTGACTATCCTAACGCTTTTGATGATATTTTTAAAAAAAGCACCGATAAATGGAGACTTAAAAAGTTAAAAACCACCGAATTTGGTTCACTCTGCGAGCTTGAATATATAATTGAACCGAAAAAAGAGGTTGCTATTAAAGAGCTCGTGGACGAGCTGCGTACCAGAAACGGTAACCTCGACATCTCTCTTGTTCTAAACCCGCATGAGGATAGAGTATTTCTTTCATAAAGAGTAAAAAACGCTCCCGAAGCAGTTCTTCGGGAGCATTTTTATGTTATGGACTATATCGAATTCAATGCCTGAGCAAGATCGGCAATTATATCATCAATATGCTCTGTACCTATTGACAGACGTATCGTATTTGGTTTTATTCCCTGTTCAAGAAGGTCTCCGCCGCTGAGCTGCGAGTGCGTTGTGCTCGCCGGATGAATTACCAGTGATTTTACATCCGCAACATTGGCGAGCAGCGAGAAAAGCTCCAGCTTGTCGATGAAGTTTCTTGCAATTTCAGCGCTACCTTTAATATCAAATGTAAATATCGAGCCCGCACCTTTCGGAAAATATTTTTTATACAGATTATAGTCCTGATGCTCTTTCAGCGACGGATGATTGACTGCTTCCACTTTGGGATGCTTTGACAGAAAATCCACTACTTTCAGAGCGTTTTCAACATGTCTTTCGACACGCAGCGAGAGTGTTTCCAATCCCTGCAGGAAAAGGAAAGAATGGAACGGGCTGACCGTAGAGCCGGTATCTCTCATAATAGTTACCCTGACTTTAACTATATAAGCGAGATTACCAGCGGTTTCTGTAAATATAACGCCGTGATAATTCGGATTCGGTTTTGATAGCCCCGGAAATTTATCACTTGCCGCCCAGTCGAATCTTCCCGAATCAATTATTACTCCGCCGATTACAGTACCGTGCCCGCCGATAAACTTTGTAGCCGAATGAACCACTATATCAGCGCCATGCTCAATAGGACGAAACAGATAAGGTGTAGCGAAGGTATTGTCGACGATCAAAGGCAGCCCGTGCTTATACGCTACTTCCGCTACTGCTTCAAAATCGAGCACGGAACAGTTGGGGTTACCAAGCGTTTCTATGAAAATCGCTTTTGTATTGGGTTTTATCGCCCTTTCGAAGCTCTGAACATCCGAACCGTCCACAAAGGTCGTTTCAACACCGGAATCGACAAAAGTGTTCGCAAACAGATTATATGTCCCGCCGTATAAATGCTTGTCGGCGACGATATGATCGCCAACACGTGTAATGTTCTGTAAAGCATATGTTATCGCGGCTGCTCCAGACGAAGTCGCAAGTGCTGCAGCTCCACCTTCAAGAGCAGCAATTCTCTGCTCAAAAACATCCGTTGTAGGGTTCATAAGTCTTGTGTATATATTTCCGCTTTCGGTAAGATCAAACCGTCCCGCCGCCTGTGCGGAATCCTTAAAGACATATGAGGTTGTTGCGTAAATTGGAACAGCTCTTGCATCGGTTGCGGGATCAGGTTTTTCCTGACCGGCATGGAGCTGAATAGTTTCAAATTTATAGTTGTTGCTCATTGCAGATTTTTCCTTTCAAATTCTGTTTTTTTATTTATATATAATAGCCGGCACATTCGGCCGTTTCTGAAATTATACCTGAGCATTATAAAAACCAATGAATACATCTGAACTCCTCCTGAACGATTTTTTATACAATTGTACCACCGCCTACTACATATTCATCGTCATAAAGAACTATTGATTGCCCCTTTGTAATCGCTCTTTGCGGTGAGTCGAACTCTATATGCAGTCGGTCATCTGAGGTCTGGAATACCGTTGCCGGTTGTTCTTTCTGACGGTATCGCAATTTTGCTTTTACCCTCATTGCAGATTCAATTCTGTCGCAGGTTATTAAATTTATCTCCGACGCTTCCGCTGTTCTTGAGAAAAGATCACTCTCAAGACCGAGAACAACTTTGTTTTGTTTGGGAACTATATCACAAACAAATAGCGGTTCTTTTGAGGATATTCCAAGTCCCCTACGCTGTCCGATCGTGTAGCGAATAATGCCCTTATGCCCACCGATAACGTTATCACCCATATCAACAAAGCTGCCCGAATCGAAACGCTTGCCTGTATACATCTCGATAAAACCGGCATAATCGTTGTTCTTTACAAAACATATATCCTGGCTCTCATGTTTGCCGGCATTGATAAAGCCGTTTTCTTCCGCAACTCGTCTTACCTCCGCTTTTTTCAGACCTCCAAGCGGAAAAAGCGTCATCGCAAGCTGATTTTGCGTAAGTGAAAACAACACATAGCTCTGATCTTTTGTTTCGTCGAACGCCTTTTTTAAAAGAAATCGTCCCAGCGTATCGTCCCATTCTTTTATCGCATAATGACCGGTAACCACATAATCGAACATCAACTGCCTTGCCCTTATGATAAGGCCTTTGAATTTAATAAATCTGTTGCAGTCGATACAGGGATTCGGTGTCCTACCGTTGATGTAAGCATCGACGAAACGATCGATTACGTTTTCCTTAAACTCCTCGGTGAAATTATAAACATAATATGGTATTCCGAGGCTGTGCGCCACATTTCTTGCATCCTCAACATCCTCAAGCGAACAGCAAAGGCTCTCGTCTATACCGATTTCGTAATTATTGAACATCTTTAACGTAACACCCGAAGCTTCATAACCCTGCCGCTGTGTCAAAAGAGCAGCTACCGAGCTGTCTACACCGCCGCTCATTGCCACAAGAGCGCGTTTTGCCATGCTTTGTTTTCACACCTTTCCAAAAGGTAATGCATAATGATTTTATTTTTGAAAATATATAGAACTATTCAAACTATGAATTTGAAAACATCGGTGTGGACAGATATCTCTCACCTGTATCCGGAATCAGAACGACAATGGTTTTACCAATGTTTTCGGGACGTTTTGCCACCTCAATCGCCGCCCATACGGCAGCACCGGATGAAATACCGACAAGTATACCCTCGCTTTTAGCAATCTCTCCGCCCATTTTAAAAGCATCATCATTCTCAACGGTAATTATCTCGTCATAAACGGAAGTATCCAATACTGTCGGCACAAAACCCGCTCCAATTCCCTGAATTTTATGAGGACCGCTCCTGCCTTCTGTGAGAACCGGAGATGATGCAGGCTCAACCGCGATAACCTTAATGCCCGGATTCTGTGACTTAAGATAACCACCCACGCCGGTGATAGATCCGCCTGTACCTACGCCTGAAATAAAAATGTCGACTTTGCCGTCCGTTTGCTTCCAGATTTCAGGCCCGGTGGTTGCCATGTGAGCTGCAGGATTTGCCGGATTGTCAAACTGTCTCGGAATATAGCTGTTGCTTATATCCTTTGCAAGCTCTTCAGCTTTGGCGATTGCCCCCTTCATTCCTAAGGTTCCGTCCGTCAGATATAAAACCGCTCCGTATGCAGCGAGTAAATTTCTGCGTTCGACACTCATAGTATCGGGCATAGTCAGAATAATCCTGTAACCCT
>ENA-UOOM01001410-UOOM01001410.1-fermentation-metagenome-genome-assembly--contig:-NODE-1410-length-23220-cov-4.075286_pt1 | contig 23220 bp, 19 predicted proteins | sample MGYA00245781_ERZ724031 | MGnify/ENA primary metagenome ERZ724031 (study PRJEB28704, sample SAMN03018317) | fermentation metagenome | biome: anthropogenic terrestrial biome; feature: soil; material... | reverse complement strand
GGAATGATGAATACGGCAGACCGAAGTCTTGCCATGATGGACTATGCTCTTCGCAGACGTTTCAGTTTCTTTGAAATGGAACCGGGATTCAGTTCTGAAGGCTTCAGAAGCTACCAGGCTGGACTAGCCAGTGAAACATTTGATACCCTTATGGAACAGATCAAAGCTCTGAATAAAGAAATTGCAGAGGATGAATCTCTGGGCAATGGATTCCGAATCGGCCACAGCTATTTTTGCGGATTGAAACCTGAGACGTGTATCATAGACCAGCTGCACTCCATCGTTGAATTTGATATCCTTCCGTTGTTGTCGGAATATTGGTTTGACGAACCGGCAAAGGTGCAACGCTGGGAACAGAACCTGCGTGGTGTATTCGATGACTGAAGATAAAGGGATCTTCATCAAGAATATTTATTATATGCTGTCCTATGCTTTTCAGGTTTTGAAACAATCCAATTACGAGAGTATAGCAGCAGAGGATTTTGAAAATGTTCAGGACTTATTCGCGGCGATTCTTAATAGGGGCGTAGCACAGCAGCTGAAGCAGGGACTTTACCGGGAGTACGTTCCCAGGAACGAAACTTTGGCTGCAATGCGCGGCAAAATTGATATGTCGGGAACAATCCGGAACAGAGTTCAGCGAAATCAAAAGCTGGCCTGTGAATATGATGAGCTTTCAGAAAATAATATCTTCAATCAGGTATTGAAGACAACTATGTTCTGTCTTGTGCGGGATGCCGGTGTAGCTGCGAAACAAAAAGCCGGGTTGAAAAAAGTCCTTGTGTTTTTTGGTGACATAGATCTTCTGATGCCATCGAAAATACAGTGGAACAAGCTCCATTACCAGAGGAATAACCGGAACTATGAGATGCTCCTGAATATTTGCTGGTTCGTTCTTGACGGAATGCTTCAGACGACGGAGAAAGGCAAATATCGTATGGCCGCCTTCGCGGATGAGCATATGGCCAGACTGTATGAAAAGTTTATTCTTGAATATTATCGTCAGAACTGCACCTGCCTTTCGGAGGTAAGAGCAGCTCAGATAAAATGGGATGTAAGGGATGAAAACGGGGAAAACACGGCAATTCGCTTCCTTCCGGTCATGCAGACAGATATCTTTCTTCGGAAGGACGATGTTGTTTTGATCATCGATGCAAAATATTACGGCAATACGCTACAGAAGCGATTTGATAAACCCACTCTTATCTCAGGAAACATTTATCAGATTTTTACTTATGTCAAAAATCAGGATAAAAATCATACCGGGAAAGTGTCCGGATTACTGCTGTATGCCAGGACAGATGAGGATATTACCCCGGATTGTTCCTTCAATATTGGCGGTAATCAGATAGGAGCAAGAACTCTTGACCTGAATAAGGATTTCAAAATCATCTCCGCACAGCTGGACGGTATTGCAGAGAAATATTTCGGAAAACCGGAAAAAAAGCTTTGACACCGTTAAATCTGGATCCGGCATCCGTCAAGGATCTAGCCAGAATTACATTTACCAGCGGAGACAATGGTGCTACCCAGGAATACGAGCCGCAAAAGAATATAGAGCGTCGCCCATTATGTGGCGTTGCGTTGGACGAAAACGGTGTATGCCCAAAATGTGGATATCGGAAATAGTCTGATTTAATATTTAAAGTATATTGTTGATGAATGGAAAAGGAAACGAGTTCGGCATTCTATTACGGAATGAAAGTGCTAATTTCCAGCATAACCGGGGATTAGCACTTTCATTTTATATTTAGCAATGTATTTTATCTGGAGTACGGAGCGCCTGATTTTCGTTATTATGAGAAAAACAAATCAGAGGCTGCTTTTTTACCTCAGCTTATGATAGAATGCCTGTGACAGGGAAAAGGCTATCTCGGTAGGGCAGACAGAGTTTTTATGCTCCTGCCCGGTTAAAAATTTATGAAAGAAGGGGATCAGATGAAAACGCTGGGAAGTGCAATCCAGATCAGCGAACTGAAATTGAAAAATCGATTGGTCATGCCGCCGATGGCAACAGAGAGCTCAGATGAGGACGGGAATATATCAGAAAAGTTGCTGCGTTATTATGACGAGAAATCCCGCGGCGGTTATCTCGGAATGATCATTACAGAGCATAGCTTTATTGCTGCGGATGGAAAAGCAAGTGACAGGCAGGTTTCGATCGCTTCCGATGACAAGTTGACCGGACTTAAGGAACTGACAGATGTGATTCATGAAAATGGAGTCCGGGTTGCCTGCCAGATCAATCATGCAGGTGGAAATACGCGAAGCAGTATCACCGGATATCCGACAATGGCCCCATCTGTTGTTCTTTCAGACGGTGCAAAATTTGCCGACCGCAGTATGACACATACTGACATCCGGACTGTTGTACAGGAGTTTGCCGATGCGGCCCGCCGGGCAAAGAAAGCGGGATTTGATGCGGTAGAGATCCATTCTGCACACGGATATCTGCCCTTATTGTTTCCAAATGGATTCGGATTCTACAGGACAGATGAGTACGGCGGCAATCTTTCCTGGAGAATCCGAATCCATTTGGAAACAATAAGGGCTGTAAAAGAGGCCGTGGGAAAGGATTATCCTGTATTGATCCGTTTGGGAGGCATTGATGACACACCGGGCGGCAATGGTATTCAGGATGCTGTAGAGGCATCAAAAGCTTTTGAACAGGCGGGTATCAGTCTCATTGATATATCCGGCGGCATAACCGGTTATGTACGACACAATATGGAACAGGTGCAGGGGTATTTCTCTGATGTGTCGGAAGCGGTAAAGCAGGCCGTTTCCGTCCCGGTACTCGTAACAGGCGGCATCAACGATCCACATGCTGCCGACCGGATTATCAGAGAGAATAAGGCGGATCTTGTGGGAGTCGGCAGAGCGATTCTTCGGGATTCCGCATGGCCGAAGAAGGCGCTTGAAGAAACTGAAACTTGACGGCATTCTCTATTTTCCTTATAATAATACTCAGTCAGTACCATTTTCCAGCCATGGCACTGCTTTTATTATTTTCGAGGTGCTTTTATGAAACTTATTTTAAAATATACCTGGCGTTACAGGAAATACTTATTGCTCAGTCTTTTGGGAGTGGCGGGCTTTGTGCTTATTCAGATGGGGGTTCCCACCCTGTTGAAATATATTATTAATGATTCCCTGATGACGGGCAATTCCTCCCGTCTTTTATCCCTGGCACTGCTGATGCTGGCTGTCATTCTGGCAGGAGGCCTCGGGGAAGTCTGTATGTCCTACGCCAACAGCCGCATAGCTTCCAATGTCATCCGCGACGTTCGGAATGACACTTTTCGGAAGACCCAGAGCTTTTCCCACGCGGAGTTTAATCAATTCAGCGTGTCTTCGCTGCTTACCAGCATTACCAGCGACGACACGCTGAATTGATTAAACCAGATTATGCTTTTCGTTCAGAATATGCTGCGCAGTGCCCTGATTACTCCGGTGATGACGGTCAGTGGGTTCGTCCTGATTGTCAAAACCAATCCCCAGTTGATCTGGGTGGTTGTGCTGGTCATTCCCATACTGCTTTTCGGAGTGTTCTTTATCAGCCGTAAATCCATTCCCTATTCCCGCGCCCAGCAGCAGGGACTGGACAAAATCAACTTAAATATGAGGGAAGGTATTTCCGGACTTCGTGTCATCCGTGCTTTCGGAAATGAGGGCTTTCAGTCCGAACGTTTTGGGGATGTAAGCCGGGAATACTGCGGCGTATCCAAAACGGTGTACCGGATCGTATCTATTTCCCAGCCGGGTTTTTATCTGCTGTTCAATACCATGATCGCTGTTATCCTGTGGAAAGGCAGCAAATCCATCGGGCTTGGAGCGCTGGATGTGGGAACCCTGAGCGCATCCATCGAATATGTGTTTCACATTTTGTTTTCCTTCATGATGCTGGCTGTTCTGTTCCTCATGTATCCCCGTGCGTCGGTATCGGCCCGCCGGATTCAGCGTGTTCTGGAAAGTACTCCGGGTATCGATGAAAACCTGAAAAATGGTGTTACCAAAACGAGGGAAAAGGGTACAGTGCGTTTTGAAAACGTAACCTTTTCCTATCCTGATTCTGAAGAACCCATTCTGAAAAATATCAGTTTTACCGCATCTCCCGGACAGACTGTGGCCTTTATCGGAAGTACGGGAAGCGGGAAATCCACGTTGGTGCAGCTTATTCCGAGGATGTATGATGTGACCGAGGGCAGAATTCGGATTGATGGGGTGGATGTACGGGATTACAATATCCAGGTTCTCCGCGACCGGATCGGCTACATCCCTCAAAAGGCCCAACTGTTTACCGGAACCATTGCAGATAATTTACGTATTGGCAAAAAAGAGGCGACTACAGAGGAAATGGAGAGGGCAGCAGAAATTGCCCAGGCGTCTGAATTTATTGCACGAAAGGAAAGCGGCCTGAACGAAATACTTTCCGAAGGCGGAAGCAATCTATCCGGCGGACAGAAGCAGCGGCTTGCCATTGCCCGCGCCATTGTGAAGAATCCGGAAATTTATATCTTTGATGATTCCTTCTCCGCCCTGGATTATGCTACGGACAAAAAGCTGCGGAAGCGTCTGAAGCAGGAAATCACGGATGCAACGGTTCTGATTGTAGCCCAGAGAATCAGCACAATCCGCTATGCGGATAAGATTATCGTGCTGAATGAAGGGGAGATGGCTGCAGAAGGCACACATGAGGAACTGTTGAAGACTAGCAGAATTTACCACGACATCGCAGCTTCCCAGCTGACAGAGGAGGAATTGGCTTGACACAGATTCAGTTATCCAGGGCGAAAAAGCTTGTCCATCTGTGTTTTTCGCCTTATAAATTACAAATCATACTGCCCATTGTATTTACGTCTCTGGGCAGTATTTTGGGAGGGTTGAATCCCTTTATCATAGGGCTTGGAATTACAGAGCTTGGAAAAAACGTAAAGGATATGAAGGCAGGCACACCGGGTGCGGGGGTTAATTTCCCCTATATATGGAAGGTTGTCCTTGTGCTTATCATTTTTAATGTGGTGAGACAGTCTCTCACCTATATTTCCAGCTTTATGATGGGCGGCGGCGTACAGGATGCGTTCAAGGATTTGCGGACCCGCATTTATGCAAAGATGAATCGCCTGCCGGTATCCTATTTTGACAGGCACCAACAGGGAACCGTACTGAATACGGTGACAAATGATGTGGATGTGGTAAGCAATGCGGTTCTTCAATCCCTCTTGGCCATGACGTATTCGGTTATCAGCGTCATCATTACCTTTGTCATGATGCTCTATATCTCTGTCCCCCTGGGGTTGGCCTCCATGATCATGATACCGGCATCCTTCTTCCTGTCACGCTATTTCATGAAACGTTCCCAGGGGGATTTTCTTACCATGCAGAATGCCCTGGCGGATCTAAACGGTTATGTGCAGGAGAGATATACCGGTTTTACGGTCATTAAACTGTATAACAATGAAGAGGAAACGATCAGGGGGTTCTGGAAGATCAATGAAAAAATCAACCGGGTCGGTTTCAGGGCCAACTTCAAATCCTCACTGATATCACCTGTCATGGAGTTTATGGTGAATTTCACCTATATCGTCATGGCAGTGCTGACGGGGTATTCGGTGCTGTTTTCCGGGATGACGCTGGGAAACATGCAGGCCTTCGTTCAATACATCTGGATTCTCTATGATCCGCTGGGACAAATTACCCAGCTTTTCCCGGCACTTCAAAGCGCCGTTGCTTCCATGGAGCGGATTATGAATTTTCTGGATGAGGCAGAGGAAAGCGCCGGGAAAGTAAGCGATACTCGGTTGGAACCGGAAAAATGCAGTGGCCATGTGCAGTTTGAACATGTGCAATTTTCCTATACAAAGAAGAAGCCGCTGATCAGGGATTTTTCCCTGGAGGCAAAGCCGGGGCAGACCATTGCCATTGTTGGAGCCACCGGAGCGGGGAAGACCACGATGATCAATCTGCTGATGCGCTTTTACGATGTGGACGCAGGAGATATCAGGATTGACGGGGAAAGCATTTATGATATGCGGAGGAGCTCGGAACGAAAGCTGTTTGGCATGGTACTGCAGGACGCCTGGCTGTATCACGACACGATCCGGGACAATATCCGCTTTGGAAAACCGGACGCTACCGATGAGGAAGTTGTACAGGCTGCCAGGGCTGCCAATGTGCACCACTTTATTCAGACAATGCCGGGCGGATATGACATGATGATCAACGAAGAGGGCAGCAATGTTTCACTGGGGCAGAAACAGCTTCTTACCATTGCCCGGGCTATTCTGAAAAATCCCCGGATTCTCATTCTGGATGAGGCGACCAGCAGTGTGGATACCCGGCTGGAAGTGCTGATTCAGACAGCTATGAAACGGGCTATGAAAGGAAGGACCAGTTTTGTAATCGCACACCGGCTGTCCACCATCCGGGATGCAGACCTCATTCTGGTAATGGAAAACGGAGACATTGTGGAGCAGGGAACCCATAGGGAACTGCTGGCTAAAAAGGGTGCGTACGGGAAGCTTTATAACAGCCAGTTCGATGAGGAACAGGCTGACGATTCGCTGAAAATGTAATCTATGGAGGACACATGCATTTACTTTTACCAATCATCTATATTGCTTTTATCAGTCTTGGCCTGCCCGATTCCCTTCTCGGTTCTGCGTGGCCTGTTATGTACAGGCAATTTGGCGTACCGTTGTCCTATGCCGGAATCATAACCATGATAATAGCCGGTGGAACGATTGTATCCAGCCTTATGTCAGACAGGCTGACAAAAAGGTTTGGGGCAGGGTGGATCACCGCAGTCAGCGTAATGATGACAGCAGTCGCACTTTTCGGATTTTCTGTTTCCGGATCAATGATCTCCCTCTGCTTGTGGGCGATTCCATACGGACTTGGAGCAGGTGCGGTGGATGCAGCCTTGAACAACTATGTTGCACTTCATTATGCGGCAAGGCATATGAGCTGGCTTCATTGCTTTTGGGGCGTTGGTGCGGCAGTAAGTCCCTATATCATGAGCTATTGCCTGAAAAGGGGATACAGATGGCATTATGGCTATCGCTCAGTAGCGATCATACAAATTGTTCTGACTGTGATGTTTTTCATGAGTCTTCCGCTTTGGAAAAGAAAATCACCTGATGACAACAACAGCGATTCTCCTGTGAAGGCTTTGCCTTTGCTGCAGGCTTTGAAGATTCCCGGAGTTTCATTCGTTCTGATCACCTTTTTCAGCTATTGCGCCCTTGAAACGACAGCGGGGCTATGGGCCAGCAGTTATCTTGTACAATCCCGTAGGATCGAAACCGGGACTGCGGCGAGTTTTGCTTCGTTTTTTTATCTTGGCATCACCTTTGGACGTTTTCTGTGTGGCTTTGTTTCGGAAAAGATCGGTGACAAACGGCTCATTCGCTATGGAATCCTTTTAGCTGCAACCGGCATTGTTCTGATCGGACTTCCTGTAAAGGCCAGTACATTGGCATTGATTGGATTGGTGCTGACAGGTCTGGGATGCGCTCCTGTTTATCCTTCCATTATTCATGCAACCCCTTCGAATTTTGGCAAGGAAAATTCACAGGCAATCATTGGTATTCAGATGGCAAGTGCATATGTGGGAAGTACTTTCATGCCGCCGCTTTTTGGTGTGATCGCCGATCATATCAGCATTGGAGTGTATCCGTTCTATTTATTGTTCTTTGCCGTACTCATGCTCGTCATGTCCGAATGTTTGTCCAAACTCATTGTAAAAAACAAATAAAGGCTGAAATCTCAAAAATGGAAAGCATCTGTTGTTGGGCTTTTGTTATCTGGATGCCATATCGAAGGAGGAAAGGCAGGCTCTTTCAACAGAGGGACGTTGGAAGGATACCCATAATCTATGCTATAATAGGGGATAAGAAGAATGATGGCCTTCTGAAAATGGGAATTCAGAGAGTTCATAGCGTGAAACAAAGTACATGGAGCAGAGCGGATTGGAAAGTGAATTCATAACAAAAAAAGGAGAGCATGGTATGGACAATTTTACGCAGTATGCACCAACGGAAGTCGTGTTCGGAAAAGGAACGGAAAATGAAACAGGTAAGGAAGTGAAGAAGTGGGGTGGTTCCAGGGTTATCCTGGTTTACGGCAAAGGCAGTGTGGTAAGAAGTGGGCTGCTTGGGCGTGTTGAAAAATCACTGAAGGCGGAAGGCGTCGATTCTGTGGAATTCGGCGGAGCGAGACCGAATCCGACGCTTGCACACGCCGAGGAAGGTGCGGCACTGGCAGCAAAGAAGCATTGTGATTTCGTCCTCGCTGTTGGGGGTGGCAGTGCCATAGATACAGCCAAGGGGATTGCTCATGGAGCTGCGAATCCCGGCATTCAGCTCTGGGATATATGGACGCAGAAGGCTCCGCTTACCAAGTCGATGCCGGTAGGTGTAGTGCTTACCATTGCGGCAGCAGGAAGCGAGATGAGCGACTCCGCAGTGTTGACCAATGAGGAAACGGATATTAAAACCGGTCTCAGTACCGAGTTCAACCGCTGCAAATTTGCGGTTATGAATCCTGAGCTAACCTTTACACTGCCGGATTACCAGCTGGCAGCAGGCATTGCGGATATTATGATGCACACGATGGAACGATATTTTATTCCCGGCATTCAGTGCGACCTTACTGATGAGATCGCAGAAGGGCTGCTGAGGACAGTTGTAAAAAATGCGAAGGCGGCTCTGAAGGACCGCAGGGATTATGATGCCATGGCGGAAATCATGTGGTGCTCGAGCCTTTCTCATAATGATCTGACCGGATGCGGACGTGGAAAGGATTTTTCAGTGCACAAGATTGGAATGCCACTCAGTGCCTTTTATGACTATACCCATGGCGCGACGCTGACGGCAGTATGGGCTTCCTGGGCACGCTTCCAGTACAAACAGGCAGTGGACCGCTTCGCCAGGTATGCGCGCAAGGTATGGGGCATGACGGAGACCGACGATGAAAAAGCGGCCTTTTCCGGGATTGAAGCCACAGAAAAATTCTTCAGCGAGGTAGGTATGCCGGTATCTTTGCATGAGCTGGGGCTGTCCGCCACGGAAGATGATATAAAAGCACTTGCCCTCAATGCCACACAGGGTGATACGCTGAAATTCTCAAGGCTCATTCCGCTGGGAGCAAAAGAAATTGAAGAGATTTACAGAATGGCAAGATGATGGATGCTGCAGATGTGTCGCAGCGGAAAGCAGCATCTGGAAGGAAACCATACGCTGCGACGGGATACTACGGGGTGTGTTCCGATGCTGCTTCGATTTTTGCCGAAAAAGGGCCTGTAATATCCGTATGGATACCCATTCGGATAATCTGACCATGCAGCATGTCGTGGAAAAGGATGGCTTTGAAAGATGCGGCATTATATATGAGAAGGATGGATCGCCGCGGATAGCGTACCAGTATACCGCTACTTGGATGTACAGGTATATGGAAAGGAAGGTGGGGAAATGATCGTAAGTGCAAGCCGGCGGACTGATATACCGGCGTACTACTCGGACTGGTTCTATAACCGGATCAGGGAAGGGTATGTTTTGGTGCGTAATCCAATGAACTTTCACCAGATAAGCAGAATCCGGCTTGCACCGGATGTTGTGGACGGCATTGTATTCTGGACAAAAAATCCAGTACCGATGCTGGACCGGCTTGCCGAGCTCAGGGATTACATGTACTGCTTCCAATTCACCATCACGCCTTATGGCAGGGATATCGAGCCGAATCTGCCGGACAAGCCGGATACGATTATTTCTTCTTTCAGGCGGCTTTCCGATACGATTGGTGCAGACAGGGTTATCTGGCGATATGATCCCATTCTCATCAGCAAACGATATCCGATGGATTATCACATTCATGCGTTTGACAGGATTGTAAAAGAATTGAAGGGCTATACAAAAAAGGTGATTTTCAGTTTTATTGATAAGGATTACCGGGGGGTCCAGGGCAATTTAAAGGAGATGGCATTGCTGGACTTTCCACCTGCAGATCAGATGGGACTGAGTGCCAAACTCGCTGAAATTGCCCATAGCTATGATCTGGAGATGGACGCCTGTGCAGAATCAATTGACTTACGGCAGTATGGAATAGGGCATGCACGCTGCATTGATGACCGGTTGTTCACAAAGCTGCTTGGTTTTCATTTGAATGTCAGCAAGGACAGGAACCAGCGCCCCGAATGCGACTGCGTAACCAGTATGGACATTGGTATGTACAACACCTGTAAAAACGGCTGCCGCTATTGCTATGCCAATTATAACAAAAGGGCTGTGGATGGCAACGTTACCAGACACAACCCGAAATCACCGCTGATTTCAGGCGAGGTCGGCAGGGATGACAGAATAAGCAACCGCGAAGTGAAATCATGTCGTGATACACAGATGCGGTTTTTTGGCTGAGGCAGGCAAAGACATTTCCCGCTATAGGAATGGGATTTACTTTGTCGTAACCGACGGTGAGATTTGTTGGCATTTCGGTGATGACATCCCCGGTGAACCGTTCTTCGTTATGTCAGGCCCTCCATAAATTTAATGATTGTAGTCGTGATTATGTTGTGGTAAAATGTAAACATTTGATTGAACTGTTCAATCTATTTTTTATGAATGAAGGTACTTGATATGGGCGAGAAGAAAATGAAACGGAATGATCATGAAATGAGGGAGATATGTAAGTTGTCGCCGGAAGATGTGTGCCGGGAGACGGGCAGTGCAAATGGTGGATTGACACCGGAAGAGGCGGCGGCAAGGCAGCGCAGGTATGGGAAGAATGTAATAAAGGAGGCCAAAGGCAAGCCTGTGATCCTGGTTTTCCTGTCGAGCTTCATAAGCTTGATGGCTATTTTGCTCTGGGCAGGTGGCATCATCGCGTTCGTTGCCAAAATACCGGAGCTTGGCTTTGCGATCTGGCTGGTGAATATCATAAACGGAGTTTTCAGCTTCTGGCAGGAATACCGCGCCGGGAAAGCCACCAATGCGTTGAAAAAGATGCTTCCCTCTTATACGAATGTTATACGGGATAACAGGGAACAGCAGATACTGGCTGAGGATTTGGTTCCGGGAGATATAATGGTTTTTTCCGAAGGCGATAAGATATCTGCCGATGCGCGATTGATTTCGAGTAACGACCTTCAGGTAAACCAGTCCACGCTGACAGGAGAATCCAATCCGGTCCGCAGGACACATGACTCTGTTCTGAGGGAGGACATGTCGATATACGAGATCCCGAATCTGATATTCGCCGGCACGAGTGTGTCAAGCGGTACCGGCCGGGCCGTCGTAGTTTCGACAGGGATGGATACCGAGTTCGGAAAGATTGCCAATTTGACGCAAACGGTTCAGGAGGAGCAGAGCCCTCTGGAGAAGGAACTGGACAGATTGACAAAGCAGGTTTCATTCATCGCAGTCGGCTTTGGAGTAGCTTTCTTCACTGCGGCGATATTTATCGTGCACCAGCCTTTTGCGCAGGCTTTCATCTTTTCGCTGGGGATGATTGTCGCGTTTATACCGGAAGGACTTTTGCCGACTGTTACGCTGTCTCTTGCGATGGCGGTTCAGCGGATGGCAAAGGAACACGCGCTTGTGAAGCGGCTTTCAGCTGTGGAGACGCTTGGCTGTACCACTGTAATATGTTCGGATAAAACAGGCACTCTGACCCAGAATGAGATGACAGTTACCAATTTATGGACTCCGGAGGCGGAATACAAGGTTACGGGACTCGGATATGCTCCCGTCGGGGATATCATGGCTGGGGACAGGAAAGTGACCGCAGCCGACAATAAGGGATTAAAGCTTCTCCTTAAGGGGGCAAGTCTTTGCAGCAACGCACGCGTGGTTCCTCCCGACGGGGGAAGTGATAAATATACCGTGCTCGGCGACCCGACCGAGGCCTGCCTTGGGGTAGCAGCAAAGAAGGCAGGGCTTAATCCCGAGGATATGTTTACATCCACTCCGAGGCTGAGAGAACTGCCGTTTGATTCAAGGCGCAAGAGGATGACGACCATCAATCAGCTAAAACAGCCCGTTGATGGAACTTGGAGGATCGCATATGTGAAGGGATCACCGAAAGAGGTTCTGGAGCTCTGCAGCGGCGTATTTACAGACGGAGGGCGGCATGAGATCACGGATGAGCAGAGAAAGCGGATAATGGCCGCCAATGATGGCTATGCGCGCAGGGGATTGAGGGTGCTTGCAGTTGCATACAGGCTTTTAAAGAAGAACGATAATCTGCCATCGGCGCTGAGTGCGTATACGTCGGAGATGGTTGAGCAGGATCTTACCTTTGTCGGGTTAACCGTAATGATGGATCCGCCGAGACCGGAAGTTGCAAAGGCTGTTGACCTATGCCACAAGGCTGATATTCGAATCATAATGATAACCGGCGACTATGGCTTGACTGCCGAGAGCATTGCAAAACATATTGGCATTGTAAATGGTGATCATCCGCGGATTATATCGGGAATAGAGCTGCAAAACATGCAGGATGATGAGCTTAAGAAGGCTTTGCAGGATGAAGTCATCTTTGCCAGAGTGGCGCCCGAGCAAAAATTCAGGGTGGTGTCCAACCTTCAGGAGATGGGTCATATCGTCGCGGTAACGGGCGACGGTGTAAACGATTCTCCCGCACTTAAGAAGGCTGACATAGGTATCGCAATGGGGATGACAGGTACCGATGTCGCGAAGGAAGCCGCCGACATGATCCTGACGGATGATAATTTTGCCTCAATCGTGAAGGCAATAGGGGAGGGGCGTGCTGTTTACAGCAACATCAGGAAGTTTCTTCTCTACATTCTCTGCAGCAATATGCCGGAAGCAGTGCCTTCTGCTTTTTTCCTTTTTTCGCGGGGCAGAATACCGCTGCCTCTGACTGTGATGCAGATATTATTGGTTGATCTGGGAACCGATATGATGCCTGCACTCGGATTGGGCATGGAATTGCCTGAAAAGGGTGTTATGGACAGACCGCCCCGTCGGCAGAGCGAGCCGTTATTGAACAAACATGTTGCCATTAAGGGCTTTCTATGGTATGGAATGATGGAATCTGCTTTCTCGATGCTGGCATATTTCTATGTGAACAAGCTCAACGGTTGGCCTGCCGTACCGCTTGCAGGCTCAGGAACAGTCTACGCACAGGCTACGACTATGGCGCTTGCGTCCATTGTCTTCTGCCAGGCCGGTATGGTGCTGAACTGCCGTACGCAATCGGGATCCCTCCTGGAGGTGGGGCTGTTCAGCAATAAACAGGTGGTCAGAGGGATCGTGTTTGAAATATTGTTGATCAGTGCGATAATCTATGTACCGTTTTTGCAGGATATTTTCCAGACCGCTTCGATTGGCGCAAGGGATTGGCTGTTTTTGATAATGCTGCCTCTGATCGTTGTGCTGGTTGAGGAGCTCAGAAAGTATTTTATGAGGAAATGTGTTAAAATAAAATAGAAGTGAGGTGTTGGACACTATGAAGGTCATCATAGTTGGTTGCGGAAAGCTGGGTTCGGGGCTGGCCCTGAATCTTTCGAAGAAGGGACACAGCATAACCGTTATCGACGTCAATGCTGAAACCTTTAAATTGCTCGGTGAAAATTTTAAGGGCAAGACGATTTTGGGTGTTGGATTTGACAAGGACATACTCGAGAAAGCCCGGATCCGGATGGCGGATGCGCTTATCGCATGCAGCAAAAGCGATGATGTGAATGCTTTGGTAGGAAGGGTCGCGAGGAATATATACAGGGTACCGCGCGTCATTTCAAGATTGTATGACCCGCGCAGCGCGGAGATCTACCGCAGTCTCGGCATTCAGACGATTTCCACGACGACATGGGGCGTGCAGCAAGCGACCGAGATGCTGAGCTACGATCAGTTTGACAGCCTTTTGCAAATGGGGGATATGGAGATTGTCAGGGTTGAGATTCCGGAACTGCTTGTCGGAAGATCCGTAAACGAGCTTATAGTGTACGGTGAGATACAGGTTGTTTCCATTATGAGGGGCAACAAGGCGTTCATGCCAACAAGAGGGACGATATTTCAAAGCCATGATATACTGTATATCGCTGCTTATTCATCCTCTCTGGGAAAGCTGAAAAAACTGCTTGGGCTGGGGCAGAAAGGTGGGGAATACAGATGAAGGTGATCGTAATAGGTGGAGGCCAGGTTGGAGCTTACATCGCCGATTTGCTGTTAAAGAGCGACTGCCTGGTAAAAGTGATTGAGAACAGGGAAAATGTATTGGCTAAACTGAAGGGGGAACTTCCTCACGATGTGATCATACGCGGCAGCGGGACGGAACCGAATGTACTCGAATCCTCAGGTATCGTCGATGCCGATGTGGTTGCGGCCGTTACGGGCGCGGATGAGACAAATCTGGTTGCGTCCACGATCGCAAAGTTTGAGTTTGCCGTTCCGCGCGTGATTGCCAGAGTGAATAATCCTAAAAATTCGTGGCTTTTTGATTCCGGAATGGGAGTCGACGTAAGGATCAGTCAGGCAGATTTGATGGCCCACATCGTTGTGGAACAGATGGACCTGAAGAATATGCTGACTTTGATGAAAATAAGCACTGGAGATTGTTCAATCGTGCAACTGGCTGTCGATGCTGCTTCAGAGGCTGTGGGCAGGCCGGTGAAGGATATGATCATACCGCAGGATTCGCTGCTGATTGCGATACTGCGTGGAAATGACGTAATCATACCGCGGGGAGATACCATCGTCTGCGCCAATGACAAGATTCTTGCACTGACAGACGAGGATTCACAAGTCGTTTTGAACAAACTCTTCGGACCTTTTTCGAGAATCGGGTAGTTGCTTTTTCCTATTGAAAAAGTCAGGCATATGAAAGTATGACTATGGGATCATGGGATCAATCATCTGAAGAAGAGAGCGGGTTATCATGAAAAGTTTGAAAGTTGCATTGTTACAGCTTTTGCCGGAAGGCACCCTGAAAGGCAATCTGCAAAAGGGAATGGAATATTGCAGAAAAGCAAGGGAAAAAGGTGCAGACATAGTATTGTTCCCTGAAATGTGGAGCATCGGCTACCACATGTCGGAAGATCCTGAGGAATGGAAGGCAAACGCCGTATCAGCCAATGATGAGTTTGTCAAATCATTTGGCCGGCTCGCGAAAGAACTTGGTATGGCAATCGGTATCACTTTTCTTGAAAAGTATGATCCGTTGCCGAGAAATACCCTATGCCTGTTCGACCGTTTCGGCAACAAGATACTTACTTACGCAAAGGTACATACCTGTGATTTTGATGTGGAAAGCAATTTAACAGCTGGTGATGATTTTTATGTCACGGATCTGGACACGGCACAGGGGAACGTAAAGATCGGTGCAATGATCTGTTATGACCGCGAATTTCCCGAAAGCGCCAGGATTCTGATGCTGAAGGGAGCCGAAATAATTTTAGTGCCGAACGCTTGCCCGATGGAGATTAACCGCATTTCCCAACTGCGGGCAAGAGCCTTTGAAAATATGCTTGGCATTGCGACAGTCAATTATCCAACGGGCAATCCCGATTGCAACGGCCATTCCACTGCTTTTGACGGGATTGCATATCGGCCTTCTGAATCCGGTTCAAGGGATACGCTGTTCATGGAAGCCGGTGAAAAGGAAGGAATCTATATCGCAGATTTTCCTGTTGATGAGATCCGGAAATACAGACAGCATGAAGTACATGGCAATGCCTATCGTCATCCGCAAAAATATAAGCTGCTCGTTTCGGAGAGGATTGAAGAGCCTTTCATCCGAAAGGATTATAGAAGGTAGTGACACGAAGGGAGAGTTTATTCAGAGCAGCCCGGTGTCCATGTTCGTGTGATCAATGGGCGCCGTCTGAATGATGACGAGATGATCCCTCATTACGTAAAGATAGCCTAAGGACTGGGTGGCAAAGCCACCGCCCGCTATAGGAACGGGATTTGCTTTGTTGTAAATGACGGTGAGATCTATGATGGGTGTCGCACAGATATTTACCGCCTTTCATACATTGTATTGGAAATATCAATAACAGAAAGGAGAATGATTGTGGGTTATTATTGGTATCCATATTTAGGCTATCAGGAAGAATGTCAACAGGTTCCCATTCAGTTTCCGCCGCAGAGTCAGCTCGTACAGCCGGGTCTGGAAACCCTGATGGAACCGAAACCTGTCTTTGACCGGCCGAGCTACATCGGGACTGGCAAGCTTAAGGACAAGGTGGCATTGATTACCGGAGGGGACAGCGGGATCGGAAGAGCTACTGCAGTTGCGTTTGCCAAAGAAGGTGCAGATATCTGCATCGCTTACTACAATGAGCATGAAGATGCACAAATCACAAAGTCCTGTATCGAAGCACAGGGGAGAAGATGCCTTTTAATGGCAGGGGATATCCGGGATGAAATGTTTTGCCGGGAAGCGGTAGCCTGTACGGTTTCCACTTTTGGAGGTCCTGACATTCTGGTGAACAATGCCGGAGTACAGTTTCCACAGGCAAGTATTGAGGATATTCCCGTAAATCAGATGATACTTACTTTTGAAGTGAATTTTTTTGGCCTGTTCATTATGACGAAGACAGCTTTGCCTTATCTGAAATGCGGCAGCTCCATCATTAACACGACATCCATCACCGCTTATCTCGGGGATGATCAGTTGATTGATTATTCCAGCACCAAAGGTGCCATTGTCAGCTTTACCCGTGCCATGGCCCGTTCCCTCGTATCAAAAGGCATTCGGGTCAACGCAGTCGCACCGGGTCCGATCTGGACCCCGCTTCAGCCTGCCAGCTGGCCTGCCTGTGTCATGCCGACATTTGGTTCGGACACCCCGATGAAAAGAGCGGGACAGCCGGTGGAACTGGCGCCGACCTATGTATACCTGGCAAGTGAAGACTCTTCTTACGTTACAGGTCAGGTTCTTCATGTGGATGCCGGACAATCCATGCAGTCCTGAAAAATGTGATAAATGGAGAATAACGTTTGCAAGGGAATGAAAATTTCAATGGATTAGAAACGATAAAGCATTCTGCATTTCACACAGGATGCTTTTTTGTACCTGTTCATTTTCCTTGGTTTTTGATAAGATGGTGGGTAGATTTATTACAGGTTCCTACCTCGCATGGAATTGAAGGAGTATGAAGATTAGGATAGAAAAAGTTTTCTTTTGAAAGGTGATAGGTTTGGCGAAAAGAGACAATCCGGAACATCGGATTAAAAAAGTTGATCCAAATTCGATCGCGGAGGAAATGGGCATAGAAGCGGGAGATGTTCTGCTGACCATAAACAGTGAAGCGATAGAGGATGTATTTGATTATCGATATCTGATCAAAGATGAATACATTGAAGTGGTAATAAGAAAGCAGAACGGCGAAGAATGGCTGCTGGAGATTGAAAAAGATTACGATGATGATCTGGGAATCGAATTTGACAACAGTCTGATGAGTGAGTACCGTTCCTGCCGCAATCAATGCATATTTTGCTTCATTGATCAGATGCCTCCTGGTATGAGGAAGACACTTTATTTCAAGGACGATGATTCCAGGCTGTCCTTTTTGCAGGGAAACTATATCACTTTGACGAATATGCAGGACAAAGACATCGAAAGGATTATCCGGATGCATCTTGCTCCGATCAATATATCGGTACAGACCACCAATCCGGAATTACGCTGTAAAATGCTTCATAATCGGTTTGCAGGAGAAAAGCTCCGGTATCTGGATGAACTTTATGAGGCTCATATTGAGATGAATGGACAAATTGTGTTGTGCAGGAATATCAATGATGGCGGAGAGCTGGACAGAACAATAGATGATCTTTCCAAATATCTTCCCTTTATGCGGAGTGTTTCTGTGGTTCCGGCAGGGATTACAAAGTATCGACAGAATTTATATCCGCTTGAAATGTATAATATACAGGAGTCAGCAGCGGTGATTGATCAGATCGAAAGCAGACAAAAGGAATTTTATGAACAATATGGACTCCATTTTATTCATGCCAGTGACGAATGGTATATTGCCGCAGAAAAGGATTTTCCGGAAGAAGAGCGATATGACGGTTATATCCAACTGGAAAACGGTGTCGGTATGATGAGGCTTTTTATAAATGAATTTCATGAAGCACTGAAACAGGCTCAGGAAGATCGGGAGGAAGGGAAGATACCGGATAATCTTTTCAGGGCTCTCACCATTGCCACGGGAAAGCTTGCCTATCCGACCATACAAGGTTTTGCGGATCAGATCATGAGACTTTTCCCGGGGATAACCATTCATGTGTGCTGTATCCGGAATAAGTTTTTTGGGGAGACCATCACGGTGTCTGGCCTGATTACCGGACAGGATCTCATCGGGCAGTTGCGGGAAAGGAAGGAAAGCGGGGAATCTCTCGGAAAGGTATTGCTGATCCCCTCCAATATGCTGAGGACAGGGGAGCAGACATTTCTGGACGATCTTACAGTCAGTAATGTGGAAAAAGAGCTGGGAATGAAGGTAATTGCATTGGCACCCGAGGGAAAGGAGTTTGTGGATGCAATTCTGAATGGGAAGTATCCGGCGCATGGGGATAACGGCAATGAAGATTCAGCTTATATTCAGGCATACCGGAAAGGTAAAAAATAGCCATAAGGCATGACAAGCAGCGTGGAGAAAAATCCCAATTAATGTATCTTCAGCAGTGGAGTGCTGCCGTCTGTTCTGGATAAGTAAAATAAAATAAGTTTTATATAAATTATCTTGTAAAACGAGTAAAAATATCATAGAATATTTATAGATATAAAACAGAGCAGGAGGGCATAAGATGGTCGGAATAAAGGATGTGGCAAGGCGGGCGGGAGTGTCTGCCTCCACCGTTTCAAATGTATTGAATCATAAAAAGAATGTAGGGAAGGAAACCAGAGAAAAGGTTTTGAAGATCTGCGAAGAACTGTCTTATCACCCAAATGCAGCAGGAAAGGGATTAAAATCCGGTAAATCAAACACAATTCTCTTTGATTTCAGTGATTTTGACAGAAGCTTTTATCTTAAAATCATTCACGGAATCAGTGATTATGCCAATGCAAATGATTTTGATCTTATCATCTGTACGGAAAAAGCCTGTGATAAGTTCATGAACAAATCATTAACCGGTGGCAGCATCATTTTAAACAGAAAAATGCGAAACGAAGATCTGCTCCATTTCGCCAATGCGGATTATCCTATTGTGGTATTGGATCGCATTATAGATTATCCCTATATCAAAAGTGTAGTAGTAAACAATTATGAACCCATGTATGAGTTGATTCAAGAGGTTGTTGACAGAGGCTATCGTAGTTTTGGATACATCGGTGGGCCGGAGGATACAGCAGACAATAAGGAGAGATATCAGGCCTTTTCGGATGTACTTTGTGCAAATCATATATTGTTTCAGCAAAAAAGCTATTTTCATGGTGATTATCGTGAAAAGAGCGGTTACAATGCGGCCAGAATCCTGATGTTCAGCAGGGAACTTCCGGATTGCCTGGTTTGTGCCAATGACAATATGGCGATTGGGGCAATGAAAGCATTTCGGGAAAATGGGATCCATGTCCCGGAGGATATTGCCATAACAGGTTTTGATAACTGTGATTTGGCAGAAGCAATGGATTTGACCACTGTATCCATACCCAATTATGAACGGGGGTATCTGGCTGCACGATATCTGATTGAAAACATTAGAGAACAGCGCGATACAAAACCTGTTAAAATTCCGGCAAATATTATACTTCGCGGAAGTATCCGCACTGCAAGAGACGAGTAAAAAGGTTAGCAATTTAATCAAAGAAAATATTGACAAGTTGAGCAATACATACTATTATGTAGGTGTAACGTTACATATAATTTTATTTTGGGAGGGTGCCTCATGAAATTGAAGGTAAAAAAAATTAGGACTTTACTGGTTCTTGCTCTGATGCTCAGTATGATCCTGACGGGCTGTGGATCTTCCGGCGGACAATCCAGGGCTAACAATAATTCAAGAAACAGTTCTTCAGAGACTATCCCGGAAGCAACAAAAAAATCAAATGAAACCGATAAAGACTTGAAGGCGGCCAAAAAAATCGTCGTATTCCAGTCAAAGGTGGAAATAACGGATCAACTGGAAGCTATGGCAAAGGATTACGAGTCAGAGACGGGTGTTCAGGCCGAGGTATGGGGGACAACAGGTGATGATTATCTGCAGCAGCTGAAGATAAAACTGGGCAATAAACAGGGACCTACTGTGTTTTCTCTTGCTCCGGGAGCAGAATCAGAAGAATTAAAAGCGTATTTGACGGATTTGAGTGATTTATCCTTTATTGAGAAAATTACAGAAAACATGGCAGATGAAAAAGACGGTAAGGTAGTAGGTATTCCCTACACAATGGAAGGTTTCGGTATGGTTTATAACAAATCTCTTGTGGACGCTTCCAAAGTTACAGATTACAATACGTTTGTGGAAATGCTACAGGAACAAAAGAAGGCTGGAATCAATGGCTTTAGTTTATCCCAGGAAAGTTATTTTTTGATAGGACATATCCTGAATACTCCTTTTGCTTTACAGAAAGATCCTAAAGCATATATCGATGAACTGGTCGCAGGAAAAGTCCGGATGAAGGATACTCCTGAGTTTGTGGAATTTGCTGAATTCATGGAGGCGATACGGGAATATACCAGGAATCCTCTGGAAGTGAATTACGATCAGGAAACCGGTGACTTTGCGACCGGAAAGGCTGCATCCATTCATCAGGGGAACTGGTGCTATAACATGTTCAAGGATTATAATCCGGATTTTGAGATGGGTATTATGCCGCTTCCAATAGCCGGAAATGATAAGATTGCGGTCAGCGTGCCCACTTGTTGGTATGTGAATTCACAGGCATCTCCGGAAGAAATACAAGCGGGAAAAGATCTTTTAAATTGGCTGTATACAAGTAAAACAGGTGAGAAATATCTGATGGAGGAATTCGGATTTATTCCTGTGGTAACCGGTATGGAAAATCCGCATCTGGACCCTCTGTCTCAGTCCGTATCCGACTATGCTGATTCCGGGGAAATTCTTTCCTGGCCTATGAATCACTGGCCTGCCGGTATTGTTGACGTATATCTGGTACCAGCAACACAGAAGTTTTTTACTACGAAAATGACAGGGGAAGAGTTCCTTGAGGCACTGACCGATGCGTTTGTGCAGGCAGGTAAATAGATAATTTCAGAAAACACACTGGAGTTTAAAAAATTGTACAGAAATTCAGCATTTTGTATGATGGATAAATCAATGCTGAATTTCTGCGGCTTTTCCCGCTTTATGGATGAATGTACCTTGCCAAAACGAATTGTAATAAGCCTGAAGAGGAAACATGCTATAGGAGGTGAAAAGTGGCAACTCCTTCCCGTTTGCGCTTGCAGAAGTTGGAGTCTTCCTGCCACAATAAAAATGAAAAGGAAAAGCGACAAGGCATGGTATGCCTTGTTTGTACTGCCTTTGGTATTTGTATTTACAACAGTGGTTATCATACCCTTTCTGATTGGCATCGGCTATTCTTTTATATCCTGGGATGGGATGCCATTAAATGAAAAAACATTTGTGGGCTTTGAAAATTTTATGAACCTGTTTTCTGATAAGAGATTTATGGAATCCGCCCGACATACATTGACTTTTTCCTTGATCTCGGTACTCCTTATTAATGTGATCGGCCTTGCTTTTGCCTTGTCGGTCACGGGAAAGCTCAGGGTGAAAAATGCGGCGAGATCCATGCTGTTTACTCCCTATCTGATTGGTGGATTAATTCTCGGATATATATGGAAGTTCATTTTCACCGATGTCTTTCAGTCCATTGGCAATCTGACCGGTTTGAATCACTTTTTCTTCAGCTGGCTGCTTCACCCGAAATATGCCCTTGCAGCCATGATTGTTGTAGCGACCTGGCAAATGGCCGGATATATTATGATCATCTATATAAACGGAATTCAATCCTTGCCGGAGGATGTGATTGAAGCTGCAAAAGTAGACGGAGCAGGTTATTGGCAGGCATTGTTTCATATCAAGTTTCCCTTGCTGATGCCTTCCTTCACTATTTGTCTGTTTATGACGCTGTCCAATTGCTTTAAAATATTTGATATTAACTTTTCCCTGACTGGCGGCGGGCCCAACAATGCAACAGAGATGATGGCGATGAATATCTATAATGAGATTTTTTCTCTCAATCATTTTGGTTATGGGCAGGCAAAAGCTATTGTGTTCTTTATCTCAGTTGCCATTATTACCTTGATGCAAGTCTCCTTTACCAAGAAAAGAGAGGTGGAGATGTAAATGAAAAAAGCTATTGGAATGATCGGCGAAATACTTGCCATTGCTTTTTGCTGTATCTGGCTTTTTCCACTTTATATCGTTATCGTGAATTCATTTAAAAACCGTCAGCAGCTTTATGAAAATATGTTGGCGCCTGCACGGAGTTTTTCTTTTGAATACTTTGCAACTGCCATGAGAAAGATGAACCTGTCAGTAGCCTTTGGCAATTCATTGATGGTTACTGTGATTTCTATTGGAATCATAATTATTTTGGCATCAATGACCGCCTGGATGTTGGTCAGGAACAACAACAGATTGAGTAAAACCATGTTTATCATATTTGTCGCTACGATGATCATACCATTTCAGACCATTATGATGCCATTAATGCAAGTGATGGGTTGGATAAGGGATACACTGCATTTGCCAATGTTGAATTCGTTGGGCGGTCTCATTTATATGAATGTAGGATTTGGTGCCAGTATGGCAGTTTTCCTATATCATGGATTCATAAAATCCGTTCCGGTTTCCCTGGAGGAGGCGGCTACTATTGACGGTTGTAATAAATTTAAGGTGTTTTGGCTGATCGTGTTCCCAATTCTAAAGCCTACCACAGTAACAATTGCAATCCTGGATGTGATATGGATTTGGAATGATTATCTACTGCCGTCTTTGGTACTTTCCAATAAAGGACTGCGCACGATTCCATTGTCAACGGCTTCCTTCTTTGGTCAGTTTACCATTGAATGGAACCTGGCAATGGCTGGTTTACTGTTAACGATAATCCCGGTAATCTTGTTCTACCTGGCTGCACAGAAGTACATTATAAAGGGTGTCGCCGCAGGTGCTATAAAATTGTGATGAAAGGAACAGGCGCCTGTTTTTTTATGACAGACGCCCGTTTCAGCATTTTGGTGATATGCTTTTCGCCTTCCTTACAAAAGATTCCTATTTGAGAAGGAGATCC
>ENA-UOOM01001406-UOOM01001406.1-fermentation-metagenome-genome-assembly--contig:-NODE-1406-length-23269-cov-12.593607_pt1 | contig 23269 bp, 20 predicted proteins | sample MGYA00245781_ERZ724031 | MGnify/ENA primary metagenome ERZ724031 (study PRJEB28704, sample SAMN03018317) | fermentation metagenome | biome: anthropogenic terrestrial biome; feature: soil... | reverse complement strand
ATTTAATTATTTGTTTGATTTTTATTTGTTCATAATCGAAAAAAATGTATATTTGTAAGACCAAGAAATAGATGTTTGGAGAAGTTCTTTACATTTTAGAGAAATACAAACGTAGGTTTATCCGTAGGGGATAAGTATTGTTTGAGACTGTAATATTTCTGAAATACAGCGGATTAATTGATGGGTGTTCCGCACCCGTCCATACCGCAAAGAAGGGTGCAAATCAGCAAGTTATGCGATTTGCACCCTTCTTTTACACCTAAAAACGCGTATCCTTCGGATCCAGAATCGGATCAACCCGAATTATTGTGAAAAAAAACAAGAACCTTCATATTATTCTGAACCATGTGAATGATGATGACTCGCTAATCAAAGACCATTTTATCGGCAAACCCGACCAGCGCGTAGCTCACGAATTGACAGGAAAAACAACCTGCACCGACCGCTCCATTGTCAGATTTGAGGACTGTTGGGCGTGTGTTTGGTGTTGGCAGGTATGCTGATGTTTTGAGGTTGTAGAATTTGTTGAAAAACAAAACCGAAATATCCCATTAAAATTCCTATCTTTGAAAATCAAAACACAACGCGCCTGTCCAATGAAAATGAACCGCATTAAAGAGACTTTGCAGGGAAAAGGTTTGACACAGGTTTGGTTAGCCAAACAACTGGGCAAAAGCTTTAAAATAGTGAACGCCTATGCCTGCAACCGAAAACAACCAAGTCTTGAAACACTTTTTCGGATTGCGGAATTATTGGATGTAGATGTGAAAGAGTTAATCGAAGGCAACAATCAAACAAAAAAATAATGAATAATTTTAGAGAGAAAGCAGATCTGATTTGGAAAGTAGCAGACCTGTTAAGAGGAGACTATAGACAATCGGACTATGGAAAAGTAATCCTTCCCATGACCGTGCTTAGACGTTTGGATTGTGTTCTTGAACCCACCAAACAAAAAGTATTGAATTACTTGCCAAAAGTGGAATCATTGAAAGAGAATGCCAAAGATATAGCTCTCAATAAAATGGCAGGGCTTAATTTTCACAATAGAAGTCAATACAATTTCGACAAGTTGATTGCCGACCCTAATAACGTGGCAGTAAATTTAAGAAACTATATAAACGGATTTTCGACAAGCGCTCGGGAGATTATCGAATACTTTAATTTTGACGACCAAATAGACCGCCTCGATGACCCCAAAACCGACCTGCTCTTTCGTGTGGTAAAGGAATTTCAAGAGATTGACCTCACCGATATGGATAGCATGGAAATGGGATACACATTCGAAGAACTTATCCGAAAATTTGCAGAACAGTCCAACGAAACAGCCGGAGAACACTTTACGCCAAGAGAAGTTATCCGATTGATGGTAAACATACTGTTCATTGAAGATAAAAAAATGCTTACCCAAGAAGGAATTGTGAAAACGCTGTACGACCCGGCTTGTGGTACAGGCGGAATGCTTTCGGTAGGCGAACAATATGTAAAAGAACTCAACCCAAAAGCAGAGCTGAAAGTATTCGGGCAGGAAATCAACCCCGAATCGTATGCCATCTGTAAATCGGATATGTTGATTAAAGGACAAAATCCAAGCAATATAAAATTTGGCAACACCTTTACGGTGGACGGTCTGGAAGACGAGAAGTTTGATTATATGCTTTCCAATCCGCCTTTTGGTGTGGACTGGAAAAAAGCCGAAAAAACAATCAAAACCGAAGCAGATAAAAAAGGCATGAGCGGACGTTTTGGCGCAGGATTGCCAAGAATAAACGATGGCTCACTGCTCTTTTTACAACATATGATTTCTAAAATGAAATCGGACGGCACACGCATCGGCATTGTTTTTAACGGCTCCCCCCTATTTACAGGCGCTGCCGAAAGTGGTGAAAGTAATATCCGCAAATGGATTATTGAGAACGACTGGCTTGAAGCAGTCATCGCTTTGCCCGACCAACTTTTTTATAATACAGGAATCAGCACCTACATATGGATTATTACCAACCACAAAAGCGCTGAGCGAAAAGGAAAAATACAGCTCATTAACGCTACGGGAGCCAAAGATGAGGAGCTGATGAAAGAGGGAAAATTGCCGTTTAACCGCTTTTGGCAGAAAATGGATAGAAGTTTGGGAAATAAACGAAAAAAAATTGACGAAAATGGCAATGAGAAAGGCATCGGGTTTATTACTCAGCTCTATGGCAATTTTCAGGAAAACGAGTTTTGTAAAATCCTGCCCAACGAGTTCTTTGGTTACTGGCGTATTACAGTAGAACAACCATTAATGGAAGATGGAAAAGTGGTAAAATCCAAAGGAAAACCCAAACCCGACACCGCATTGCGAGATTATGAAAATATCCCTTTTTTAGTAAAAAAAGCAGATGGCAACCTTGTTCCGCAAACCATTGAAGCCTATTTCGATGCCGAGGTAAAACCCCATTTGCCTAATGCGTGGATAGACCACAACAAAACCAAAGTGGGTTACGAAATCAACTTCACTAAATACTTCTACGAGTTTAAACCCCTTCGCTCTTTGGAAGAAATCAGAGCCGATATTTTGGCATTAGAGGAAACAACAATGGAAACTGAAAAAAGAATATTCGCATGAAAGTAAAACTAAGTCAAGCAGTGAAGATGTTTTTCGGCAACTCATCTCTCGAAATGGTTTATTTTGAAGCGATAGCTAATGCATTAGACGCTAACGCTACAGAAATTAGAATCAATATAAATGCAAAAGCATTAAATCAGCCGGAAACATTAAAAATTGAAATATCTGATAACGGTGAGGGCTTCACAGATGAGCGGTATAAGAAATTCTCAAAACTCTTTGATGTGGATGAAAGTTCGCACAAAGGATTAGGAAGACTTGTTTATTTATGTTATTTTGAAGATATAAAAGTATCAAGTTATTACAACAGAACAAAAAAAAGAGAATTTGATTTTTCAGAAGAATTTGATGAGAACAAGTTTAAAATATTGGAAGTTGATGAAAATCCATCAGGAAGCACATTTCAAATGAATGGCTATACTCTACGAAAAATAGCAAAAAATGATTTTATACAACCTAAAAAAATAAAACAGCGAATATTAGAAGAGTTTTACGCTAGATTATTTCAATTAAAAAGAGATGGAATTCCTATCAAAATAACTATTGAATCCACCGTTGAAGAAAAAAAGAGTACAGCCATAATAGAGAACTCAGATATTCCGGAGTTTACAATGATTGAATTGAATAGTTCTATAAATATTTTTGACAAATTTGATCTATATTATTCAATCAAAGAGGTTGAACCTGCCGACACTTCCTTTATAGCTGCGATCACTGTTGACCAAAGAACAGTAAAAGTTGATTTGATATCGAACGAAAATTTACCCATAGGGTACGAGATGATTTTTCTGCTATACTCAGATTATTTCAAAGGAAGAATAGATGCATCTAGGCAAAGTTTGACAATTTCAGCACAGGAATTAAGAGATATTCAAAATTTATTCAGAAAAGAAGTTGCTTCAATTATTGAGAGCCAAATTCCTAAAATAAAAACTCGAAATACAGAAGTGAAAAAGAGTTTAATCAATCGTTTTCCTCATTTGGGAGGGTATTTCGACACACAAAATATTGGATATATTTCAAGAAACGATATTTTGAAAAAGGCACAGGAAGAATTTTTTAGAGAGCAGAAAGAATTGTTGGATGCTAAATCACTCAACGATGAACAATATGAAAAGTCTATTGAATTATCGTCAAGAGCATTAACTGAATATATACTTTTCAGACAGTTGACTATTGAGAAACTTAGAAAATCAACTAGTGAAAATAGCGAAACAGAGCTTCATCGATTGTTTGCATCTATGCGTAAAGATGGAAAATTTGAGAAAAATGAAGCAATTAATGATCTTTATAGAAATAATGCTTGGTTATTAGATGACAAGTATATGACCTATGAAACTGTTCTCAGCGACCGAGAAATGGGAGAACTTGTACAAGTCATTACAGATGAAGAGGATGAAGATGATGGTCGACCAGATATAGCATTGATTTTTTCTAATAATCCCGACAAGAAAAAACCTTTTGATGTTGTTATAGTAGAACTCAAAAAAAGGGGTATTTCTTTAGAAGAAAACATGAAAGTTGTAACTCAACTTGAAAAAAGAGCTCGAAAATTAATGAAACATTACGATAATCAAATTCAGCGAATTTGGTTTTATGGAATAATTGAGTTTAATGATGATGTTGAACAACAATTGGCTGGAGAATACACAGAGCTATATTCTTGTGGAAAGATGTATTACAGAGAAACCAAGGTTGCAGTATCTTTAAATCCAAAGATTATTCTACCCATCGGTGTTTTTATTTGGGATTTAGACGCAGTTATAAAAGATGCTGATGCTAGAAACTCTACATTTTTAAATCTAATTAAAAGTAAATTTCTGAACAAATAATAAAAAAAATTGTGTATAGCTTGTCAGCTTTCGGATGACGAACCACAAAGATTAAAATTATAACACATTGACATAGAAACATATACGCAAAACGAATAAAAAAGAAATAAAATAAATTTGTGTATAGCTGTGTATAGCTTGAAAAATAGATAATGAAAAAATACAATGCATATAAAGAGAGCGGTGTTGAATGGATTGGAGAGATTCCAAGCCATTGGGATGTAAAAAAAATCAAACATCTAACCAAATTACAAGGAGGTTATGCGTTTAAAAGTGATTTATTCACGACCGAAGGTATACCTGTGATAAGAATTGGTGATATTGCTGATAAAATCAATTTTGAGGATTGTAAGAAAATAGATAACGATGCTATTCCAAAGGAATATTGGCTTCAACAATTCGATACTCTAATTGCACTATCGGGTGCTACAACAGGTAAAACATGCTTTGTAAATGAAATTCCACCTAAGGCATATATTAACCAACGAATTGCAAGGATATTGTTTTCAAACAAGCTCCTTTACTACATTGTAAATAGTGGTTTTTTTCAAGAACAAATTTTCTTAACCGCCTCAGGTTCTGCACAAGAAAATATTAGCAATTCGCAAATTGAGAATTTGGAAATATCAATTTCAAATAATCCCGAAGAACAAACCGCCATTGCTTCCTATCTCGACCGCAAAACCGCCGAAATAGACAAAGCGATAACCGACAAAAAACGCCTTTTGGAACTCTACGAAGAAGAAAAAACCGCCATCATCAACCAAGCCGTTACCAAAGGCATCAATCCTGATGCGCCGATGAAAGATAGCGGTATCGAATGGTTGGGAGAAATTCCGGAGCATTGGGAGGTGAAGAGATTGAAGACTATTGCTAGAGTACAGACTGGTAGAACACCAAAAATTCAAAACGCACGGATTGATTATTTTGAGAATGGTTACATAAATTGGTTCACACCTTCTGATTTTTATGGGAATAATGAATTACGTGTATCGAATCGGAAACTCATTTCGGAAGCAGTTAAAGATGGCGAAGTCGAGTTGTTTCCTGAATTTTCAATTTATTTAGTGAGTATCGGTGCGACCCTTGGAAAAGTAAGCTATTTCAGAGAAAAGGCATCTGCGAATCAACAAATAAACATCATAATATTTCATCAAAACATTAACTCGTTATTTGGATATTATTATTTAGTAGGAAATAAAGAAATGATAACTCTTGAAGCAGACTACACTACATTACCAATTCTTAATCAAGGTAAAGCTAGAAGCTTATTTTTTGCAATTCCACCTATTGAAGAACAACAATCCATCGTCCACCATATCGAAACGGAATGTAAAAAGATCGACGCCAAAATAGCCAAAACAGAAAAGTTTATCGACCTACTAACGGAATACCGCACGGCGTTGATCAACGAAGTGGTAACAGGGAAAATAAAAGTAATAGAATAATAAAATATGGATACAGAGCATACACAGATTGAATACAAAAGCCTAAAAAAAGCAGTGGGAGCAAAAGCCAATTTAAAGGAACTGGCAGAAACATGCGTATGTTTGGCAAATTCGCAGGGTGGCACCTTGTTCATTGGAATAGAAAACCAAGAAAAAATGCCACCTAAAGATCAAAAAATCACACAGAGCATGGTTAACGACATTTTAACAAGAATACGTTCATTGACTGATAGCGTTGGCTTGGGTGATGCCATTATAGAAACACACGAAAACGGTGGGCAGTATTTTCATTTCAAAGTACTTATTTCCAGCCGTACAATTGCGACTACTTCGAGTGGTAAAATTTTTATCCGTATTCAAGATAAATGTTTTCCTGTTTCAGGCGAAGATGTAACTCGCCTTGCTGCCGAAAAAAATGCTTTTCAATGGGAGCTAGTCGAATTGAAATCTTTTAAATTATCTCAAGTCCCCGAGAAAAATATTATTTCTTTTGCTAATGATATTCGTAAATCGGACAGAATAAAAGAAAGTGTAAGACAGAAAGATGATCTTGACATTATTGAACATTATAATTTAAGCATTAATGGAAATTTGACCAATCTTGGAGTTCTGTGGCTGGGCACAGCCCAAATGCGCAGTAGAATTTCATATCCTATAACAGTCCAATACATTGTTTATGATGAGTATGGTGAGAAAATCAAAAAGGAGATATGGAATGATTATGAATTAAATCCTAAGGAATTGATTATTGATGTGGAAGAAAAAGCAAGTGAACTAAAATACTTTTATGAATTTCCACAGGGGCTTTTTAGAAAACGTATTAGACAATATGCTCCTGAAATTATAAGAGAACTACTGGTCAATGCGATTGCTCACAAAAAATATACTATTTCTGGAGATATTTTCATTGAGGTTTACCCTGATAAATTAGAAATAACAAATCCGGGTAGTTTACCTATCGGAGTGACCGAAAATAATATACTTCATAGCAGGCAGCGCCGTAATCCTCACTTAATAAGAATTTTTCACGACATGAAATTAATGGAAGGTGAAGGTTCGGGGTATGATTTGATATATGAATTGAATAGTAAAGACAATAAACCATTTCCCTCTGTGGAAACGGGATTTGATTTCACTAAGGTTACTCAGAGTTCTGAGATTTTAGATGAAGAAGTGGTTTTTCTTTTAGAGTATATATCACAACAATTTCAATTATCTCAAAAAGAGTTTATTGCACTTGGCGTAATTGCAAGAGAAAAAAAAGTTCTAGGGACAGAATTAATAAAACAATTACAAATACAGGAAGACAGTAGACTTCGTTCTTACGTTGCGAAATTAGAAGAACAAAAGATATTAATATCTCGTGGAGTAAGAAAAGGTAAACAGTATCTAATAAATCCACAGCTAATAAAATCTTCTAAATTAAATATAAAGCCCAGTTTAAGAACTATTGAAACGCACCGTTTAATTGCATTAATTGAAAGTGATCTGCAAATTTATCCTGAAAGTACTATTAGAGAAGTACACAGTCGCCTCCCTGATGTAAATTTTAAGGATTTACAAAAGATTATTTACAAAATGGTTAAAGATGGGGCTTTACTTCATTCACCTGATAAAACATACAGAAAGTATTGGTTGGCATAAAAAAAAAGAAATAAAAAAGAAATCAAAAAAGAAAAACATCTATAGTGCTGTTTTACAATACAATACAATTTAATTATTTCTTTTTATTAAGTAGAAAACAAGGTAAAAACAAATAGAAAAACGAATAGAAAATGAGTATCACCACAGAAAACACATTTGAAACTGCATTGGTACAGTCACTGGTAGAACAAGGCGGGTACACGCAAGGTAATTCGCCCGATTACAGTCCCGAATTAGGTATGTTTAAATACGAAGTCATCCGTTTTCTGCAAGAATCGCAACCCAAGCGTTGGGCAAAAATAGCCGAAATTCATGGAGCCGATGCTCACAATCGGGTCATTCAACGATTATACAAGGAGTTGGATTTACGTGGCAGTCTGGATGTTATCAGAAACGGCTTTGTGGATTATGGCGTTCGTTTTCAAATGGCCTATTTCCAACCGGCATCGGGCTTAAACCCGGATGCGGTAGATTTATACAACAAAAACAGCCTGAAAGTATATCGGCAAATCTATTACAGCACCAAAAATAAAAACTCGGTAGATGTATTGCTCTCCTTAAACGGAATACCGTTAGCGACTTTGGAACTCAAAAACCAGTTTACGGGACAAAACGTGGGCAACGCCTTAAAGCAATACAGCGCCACACGCGACAATCGGGAGATACTTTTCGCGTTTAAAAAACGTTGTTTGGTTCACTTTGCCGTAGATCAAGACGAAGTGTTTATGACCACCAAATTGGACGGAAGCAGAACCTTTTGGCTACCCTTCAACCAAGGAGCCAACAACGGCAAAGGCAATCCGCAAAATCCCAATGGATACCGCACCTCGTATTTGTGGGAAAATATTCTGCAAAAAGATAGTTGGATGGAAATTATTCAACGCTTTGTGCATCTGCAAACCGAAGAATTTGAAGCCGGAGGCAAAATATACAGAAAAGAAAAACTCATCTTCCCGCGCTATCATCAATTGGATGCCGTGCGTGAAATCTGCAAAAAAGCACTGGAGGTAGGAGCAGGCAAAAACTACCTGATTCAGCATTCTGCCGGTTCGGGCAAGAGTAATTCCATCGCATGGCTGGCTTATCGCCTATCGAGCTTGCACAACGAAGAGGATGAGCGAATTTTCGATTCGGTCATTGTAGTTACCGACCGCAAAGTACTCGACCAGCAACTGCAAAACACTATTTATCAGATTGAACACAAAACAGGTGTCGTTCAAAAAATAGACAAAGACAGTACACAATTAGCTTCGGCATTGGGCTATGGCACCAATATCATCATCACTACCCTGCAAAAATTTCCGTTCGTTGTGGACAAGGTGGGCGAGCTGCCCGAGAGAAAATATGCTGTAATCATTGATGAAGCGCACAGCTCGCAAGGTGGAGAAGCAAGCAAAAAAATGAAAGAGGTTTTATCAGTCCAATCATTGGACGATGCCACCCTGCAAGATTCGGAAGAGGATTACAGCGGAGACGACTTTATTCGGGAGCAAGTAGAACGGTCGGCAGCCAGCAGAGGTCGTCAGCCCAATATTTCATTTTTTGCCTTTACAGCTACCCCAAAATACAAAACATTGCAAGTTTTTGGTGACAAAGACGTGGAAGGCAAACCGAAACCATTCCATTTATACTCTATGCGTCAAGCTATTGAAGAAGGTTTTATCTTGGATGTACTACAAAACTATACGACCTACGAGCTTTACTTCAAACTGACCAAAGCCATTGAGGACGATCCGAATCTCAATAAGAAAAAGGCGGCAAAGGCTATCGGGAAATATGTTTCTTTGCATCCGCACAATCTGGCACAGAAAACCGAAGTCATCGTTGAGCATTTCAGAAATATTGTATCCAAAAAAATAGGTGGCAAAGCAAAAGCGATGTTGGTATGTGGCTCCAGACTTCACGCCAAACGCTATTACGAAGAATTTGCCAGATACATTAAAGGCAAAGGCTATGAAAAAGAAATCAAAATATTAGTCGCTTTTTCAGGAAAAGTAGTGGACACCAATGCACCGGACGGAGTTTCTGAACCGGAAATGACCGGATATAGTGAGAAAGAATTACCCACGATATTTGATAAAGAGGAATATAAAATCCTGATTGTTGCCGACAAGTATCAGACAGGATTTGACCAACCTTTGCTGCATACAATGTATGTGGATAAAAAGCTTTCCGGTGTAAAAGCAGTTCAAACCTTATCGCGACTGAATAGGATGCATCCGGGCAAGGAAGAGACATTTGTGCTTGATTTCGTCAACGACAGACAAACCATATTGGATTCCTTTCAGCCCTATTACGAAGTAACAACCGTAACCGAAGAGACGGATATTAATCACTTGTACGACTTAAAAACACGCTTAGATCAATTTCAGATTTATTGGACACAAGAGATTGAAGCTTTTGCCAATGTTTATTTCGACCCGAAAACAAAGCTCAACAACCCCAAACATCAAAAAATGCTCTACGCTCTTACAGATTTCGCCGTGGATAGATATAGAAGCATCGAAGAGGAAGAAAAACGAGACGAGTTCAAAAAAGGTTTGCGTACATGGACAAATTTGTATGCCTTTCTCTCTCAAATTATGCCGTTCACGGATTCGGATTTTGAGAAGTTTTATGCGTATTCCAAGCTTTTACAAACAAGATTGCCGAAGCGAGAATTGTCCGAATCATTGCATTTAGATGACGAAGTAGCTTTGGAGTATTATCGTTTACAGAAAATAAAGGAAGGAAGCATTGAGCTTCAAAAGGGCGAAGACGGCGAATTGAGCGGCACTTCGGAAGCCGGGTTGAAACGCGCCAAAGAAGAGGAAGCACTACTTTCCGAAATCATCAACGTGTTAAATGACCGCTTCGGAACTGAATTTGAAGAAGCGGACAAACTATTCTTCGACCAAATAGAAGCGGAGCTAATGGAGGATGAAACCTTGCAAACGCAAGCGCGTGTAAATAAAATTGACACCTTCAAATTTGCATTCGATGATAAATTTATCGATAAGCTCATCGGGCGCATGGACCAAAATCAGGAGATTTTTGAAAAAATACTCGAAGATAAACTGTTTGGTGATTTGGTGAAAGAATTGATGATGAGGAAGATTTATAAAGCATTGAACATTCCATCATAGTTATTAGATAGAAATATCACTTAAGTAGTCAGTTACGGGCTTTGACCGCCGTCCATTAATTATTCTGCTATGGAAAGCCGTCAAAGCGATGCGCGCAATAAAATTATCGCTCCTGTTTTTAATTGAAAATTAACAAAAAAGTGTATGATGGTAATTTGTAAAGCAACAAAAACGGTGCGGGTAATTCTCGCACCGTTTTTCACTTTTACAACAGCTCTTCAAGCAGAGTTCTTGTTTCCGATTTAAATTTTCGGCGATTGTACTTGTCTGAACTGCAAATTAAACAGCTACACGGCACACGCACGGATTTATAAACCGGACTCCAATTGGCTTCGTACAACTCAATCCAACGAGGATTGCGCACAAGCTCGTCATTTAGAAAAAACTGTCCGCCATACGAGGCAAATAATTTCATTTTAGCGGAATAGAATTTGTTCCGCTGTAAAATTCTCCAATGTTTGTTTCTTTTTTCCATCATCACGTTCAATTAATATGATGATAGACGTCATTGTGTTAACAAACTTTTGTGCGATTTGTAAGTTGTGCATTTTTCACTATATTTTGTAGATTGATATTATTCTCTGAATAAAGATAACCTACTTCCCAGTAAATCAATATACTTTGCTTGATTTTCGGGAGAAAGAAAAGAGGCTTTTATCTCTTGTTTCATTTTTTTCTCTGCACCGATAAATCGTTTAAAGGTGTTTTGTATTTGTTTTTCGGTCAATTGGAATTTCAATCCCAAGTTGACGAAATCCGATTTTGTCAGTTTTCGTTTCTTTCCATTGATGGTAAGCGCCATTTCTTCCGTATCTTCCGGCAGGTGCAACTGAACATTCAACAGGTCGTAAGCCGGCGAAAGCACCCACTCGTTATTGATCAAAATCAACGAGAAGTTTTTCAGGTGCATATCGTTATTTCCAGTGATATAGCTGAAAAGCGCCACCTCGAAAAGTCGCAGTAAATCGAGCAATGTATGGGACGAATGTTCGGCAACCGCTTTGCCAATCTTCTCCATTGAGCTTTTGTATTTATCAAAGGCTTCCAAAATCTGAAACATATCCAGCATATGGATTTTCTCCCCTGTTTCCGTGCGGTCTATCCGTTTGGTAATGTAAGAAAGTTCGCCCGATTTTAACCGAATTAGTGAAGATGGAACGACAGAAATTCCGCAAAGCTCAGCCATTCTCATAGTCAGATGCTCGTTTTCGGGCATTTGAGGAAAAGTCTGATTTTGAGGTTTGAGAATATAATTTCCGCCCAACGCGCCCATTACGGTTAATCGTCCCTTGCCACCATCTTGCAAAACATCTTTGATGAAACCCAACGAAAGTTTCGGTTGAACGCCCGGAACAGTTACCGAACTTTCCACCACTTCTTTGGCTAATTCAGCCATTTCGTGCATCGTGTAATCCAAAATAGGTGGCTCGTTACTACCGAAAAAACGAAAACTACACGAAGCGTGAAAATCAGCCTCCGCGTCTAACTCTTTATAACAATACAAGCATCTTTTACTCATCGTTTTCACTTGTTAAAGGGATTACACTTACCGCGCCAATGCAGTTTTTACAACACGCGAGCAACAAGCCCATACGGTCATTCTCACTGAGTTTCCAGCTTTTAGTAGCGATTTCCAATAACCAACCCTCGGGAATTAATCCTTCGAAAAACGGGAACAGTCGCTTTTCTCGATACACTTTTTCCGATACAGGCATGGAAAAGGTTATCGGTCGGTTGGAGAAATTTTGGATATACGCTTTGTCGTAGCTGAATAGATATTCTCCCTCGCTTGTTTCCGTCAGAACTCCGGCGAACTCATCTTTATAGAACACTTTTCCCTGTCTCATGGCTCAATTTCTTTGTGGTTTACGGGCGCGAGTTTATTCCCGAACATCATCAATACTTGGTTCACTTTCGCCAAACTGAGGTTTTCTTTCCCCTGCTCTATTTTCCGAACAACGGTGAGCGCGACACCCGCTCTCTCGGCAAATTCTTGTTGTGTGAGTCCCGTTTCTTTCCGTTTTTCTTTAATAAATGTGGCTAAACTCAATGTCATAATTATATGCTTTTGCAGTTATTTTGTGCAAATATAAGAAATTATATCTAAAAGCATATAATAATTGGAAATTAATCTGATTTATATGCTTTTGCAGTCATTTTTCACCCGAAATGTGATATTACTGGGAGATTATGCCGAATTTATTTCAGGTATAGCTGAAGTTTTACACAAAAAATGTAATTTTTTCAGGTGTACATGATTTTTTTTAGACAAAAAGTTGACAAATTGAATTTTATTCGTTGTCAAATTTTGTCATAAATGGTCTTAGTTCCTCTCTCAGGTTATCTTCTTCATCTGTTCCTTCAACATCGTCGCTATATTTCTCAAAAATATCTTCCGTTTTTTTGTATATCTCTAATGCTTGTTCGTTGTCAATTATATCGTCATAGAGTTCTTCATAAAATCCTTTGATGAAAGCACAAGGAGAAAACTCAAGAAACGCGTGTAATACTTGATTGGCTATGTATCGGGCTTCGACGTCGTTTTCGCCTCGATTGAGAGCATCTTCATACGCCTTTTTAGCATTCACTGCCTTTAAGATAATTAGTTCCTCAAGGCTTTTCATATCGAGGAACAACTGGGGATGATAATCTCTGATATAATCAAATATCTCTCTTTGATAGGAGTTTGTTAGATTGAGTTGGCTGGTATACATTGTTGAGATAAATTGGAGGTTTATTAATTTGTTAGAAGCAGTTCTTAGGTTAATTCAAATTCACGCTTTATTATTGGACAGTACAGCTTATCTATCTTATTCATAACGCTGTAGCAAAGGTCGCTGTCTTTGCTTTGGTTTAGAACAACCAACTCTTCCCGTCTATACATTTCGAATTCTTTGTCTAGTCTGATAAGCTCTTCTTTCGATTGGCAAGCATCTCTTTTTTCCGCGTTAATAACTCTCATATAATTGAGAGCGGAAATAGCCACATCAAGGCTTAACTCATCGTATGTCATAACTAAATTCTTTGTCATAATCTTAAATCATTTTCAGTTTGAGGCCTTGTTTTTTCTCAAATCTTTTAATCGGTTCGCCGCTTGCATATTGTCAACTTTAATATAACGCATAAACGCGGTGGGACTTTTATGCCCTGAAATTTTCATTAATTCTTCGGCTGGAAATCCCGACAGGTACATGTTGGTGCAAAAAGAGCGACGGCAGGTATGTGAGGATATTAGTTCGTATTTTTTGTGAACGGACGTGATTCTTGAATTTCCTTTCTTTCTAACAATCTCAACCTTTTGGTTTAGCTTTATTTTCTGCCCCAATTCTTTAACACGTTCATTGAACTTATTCGATGGCACTTTGGGCAATTCGTAATTGTATTTTTTCAGAATTTCGGGAACATAGTCAATCATTGGTATAACAACAGCTTTATGGACTTTGCGTTGCTTGATATTGATAAGTTCGTTTTCCAAATCAATATGCTCAGAATTTAACGAGGATAAATCGCTATATCTCAACCCGGTATAACACCCCACAAGTAATATGTCCCGAATTTCTTCAAGTTCTTTGTCATCGGATAAATCCAATTTATTTATTTTCGAGAGTTCCGTTTCCGTTAAATATATGGCATCTGTTTCTTCTTCAACGACTTTGAAGTTTTTTAAATCAATCGTGGGGATTGTTCCCTTTGCCATTTGATAATTGACAAACCCTTTCAACATCCTAACAATCTTACCCGCCGAATTAGTTACTAATCCTATTGAGCCATCGGGTTTTACAGCCTTGTGAAACAGATAATCCATAAATTCGTTGTAGAATTTAAGGTTCAAGTTCCGGAAAGTGATTGGTTGGGAAGAATATTCCTTAAAAGCCTTCAGATGTTTACGAAGGCTTTTGTAGTCCTTCACTTGGTCTTTGGAGACGAAAGGCGCCTTTTCGACGATGTATTTTTCTAATGTCTCAAACAAATTAACTCGATTGGAACGCTGTTCATATTCTCTGTTTTTCTCCAATTCCAATAATATGTAATCAACCGTTGGATCAATTGCATTTTCAACTGCATAAATAAGAATTTCCCCCAACTTAGACGTGATTTTAGTGAGAACCTTATCTATTTCATCATATTTCGGACTGGCTCGTTTTATCCATTTCTTTTTTTCATTCCAATGGATAGGTTTAATACTAAATGAATACCCGTATATTTACCTAAAATGATTATCTTTGTCAAAAAGCATCAAGGCTATGACGTTAATAGATTTTATTTCCCAATTTCCCGATGAGGCGAGCTGCAAACAAAAGTTCAAGGAATATCGAGATCAAGTCGGAGTGGTTTGTTCCAAGTGCGGCGGAGAGGATCATTATTGGAAAAAAGACAAGGAACAATACGAATGTAAAAGTTGTAAAACCCGTACTACACTGAAAAGTGGAACAGTGATGCACAAATCGAAACTCCCTTTCCGTTACTGGTTTCTAGCCATGCATTTGCTCACCTCCACCAAGAAGACTTTCTCTGCCAAAGAAATTCAACGCCAATTGGGACACAATCGCTACCATCCTATTTGGCATATGGTTCACAAACTTCGTGAGGCGATGGGAAAAAGAGATGATGAATATGTATTGGCAGGTCGTATTGAATTGGATGAAGGCTATTTTTCCACAGAAATCCCTGAAGAAGAAAAGGATAAGCCATTGAAACGCGGTCGCGGCAGTCAAAGGAAAAGCAAAGTCCTTGTTATGGCCGAGAGTGAAATGGTAGAGTCGCCACAAAAGGGCAAAAAACCGCGCAGGGTTGGCTACTTAAAAATGAAAGTAATCGATGATTTGAAAAAAGAGACCATCAATAGCGCCGTTCTCCGGTTAGCGACAGATGTCCGTCAGGTTGATACCGATGATTCTACATCTTATGTAGAGCTAAAAGATTTTGTGCCCAAGCATAACTCTCAGGTTATACCCAAGCAAAAAGTAGGCGAAGTGCTTCCCTGGGTTCATATAGCAATCAGCAACGCAAAGAGACAATTAATAAATACATTTCATGACATTAAGCCCGAATTCTTACAAAACTATCTCGATGAATTCTGCTATAAATTCAATCGCAGGTATTTTGGTGAAGCTCTCTTTGGAAGATTATTGGTAGCTTGCGTAAGCTATAGAAATGAATTTAGGTATAAATACGGATAATCATTTAAAATATTATTCTTTATTACTTGTTTGCAATTATCCATAAATTATTTTGTAAAAAATTAAAAATGTCAAAAACTGTACAAAGGAACTAGTAAAATGTTACAAACCGGTTAAGGATTTGTGAAGATATTGTTAACATTGGCTATGTGATTTTTTGACAATCAAATATGGATTAATTTTGTAACAGGATATCTCCTGAAAATCTAAAAATTAACTTTAAAAACGAGGAGTAAAGAGTTTTTAGAAGAAAAAGTGGGAATTCGAAAGTAAAAAATTGTAGATGTTATGTAAAATACAACCCTTATATACAAATATGCTAACACTGAATAGGGTAGGGTCTAAAGCTATGCAAACCGATTATTGAAAAGGTCTCTCGTTTCAAAGTAATCACATGACACCCGAAAAAAGATATCGCATACTTCATTATGACAAAAAACAAAGGGTTGCACAAACGGACAACCCTTTGAAGTAATCAGGCGGCCTTATTTTGAAGCCGCGATAGATACTTTACGAAATTCTTTCAATAGTTTTTCCAGTTCCAATGATGCTTTGCGGGCACGGCCACCGGCAGCTTTGTTGTTGTTGTCAGCCTGTGATTTGGCGTTTTCCTGAAATACTGAAATCTGTTCGTTAATTTTGTTTACTAATTCTTGCATAACGTTTTTGTTTTTTATGTAATAAATCGAAAGCAAAGATAGTTTTTTCAGCGAAAACACAAAAGACTTTCGTTCTTTTTTGGTCAACTTCTGTGCATTCATGCCCTAATTCCTGTTTTTTCTCTCCCAATGATGGCTTGCCTTGTCTCATTTCACGATTAATGGTATATTTTTGTGTTAAGCGATATTGGAAGGTTGAGTCTTCTGTTTTACAAAAATATTAGTATCAACCGGTGATATTTTCACAAAAAGAAACTGTTTCGCTCGTTCATTATTTATTTCTGTCTTTGAAACGAAACACCTCACTCCAATCTTTCAAACTCTTTAAGTTTTCAGATTACCTTGTACATATGCGAGTGTTAGTAAGAGTGTTATATGGAGAACTGAAAATATGGACAATATGTGTAAACATAAGAATAAGCCAAATATCTATACACAACGAGCAATCTATGATTACCTGAAACGATCAACGAAAAGTGCAAATAGAGGGAGTTTTATTGAAATCTGAATTGATCTTTTTAAAATAAAAAAATGTATATCCGTATTTTCACCTAGAAAACTTCCCAATCCACTGAATTATAACAAATTAACAACAAAGAGAAGAGTTGCATGTAAGCCGCTGCATGTCTGCGAATTGAGCTAATCTTTAGGTATGCACACGGACACTCATAAATAAAAAATTAGATAACTAAAGAATAACAAATTAAATGTGTAAAAAAAGGTCTCTGCATTTTTTACAGCACAGAGACCATAATATAATATTAAGTGGTAATTATTTCCTTTTAAAATGAAGGATATCCGGGGTTTTGAACCAGATTATTATTGGTTTCCCACGCTGATTCCGGAATTGGAAATAATAAACGATACGGATCAGAAGCTGTTGGACGAAGATAGCCTGGAGCCAGAAATTTACCAAAACGGATCATATCCTGACGGTTACTGCTTTCCCAAGCCAGCTCCAATCTACGTTCTTTATATAGGTTATCGAGTGTGGTGGTACTGTAATTATGTGAAGCATCTCCGAATCCCCGTTGACGAATGATATTTATCAAACGTGTTGCTTCAGCATTATCTTGTCCCAAACGTAATAACGCTTCCGCTTTCATCAAATAGACGTCGGCAAGCCTGAAGATAGCAAAATCATTCTCTTGGTCAGAGTTGGCTAACCCCTTTTCGAATACCCATTTATTGGCACGGGCCCCCTCTTCCTGATGTACTTCACCCCACATACCTTCTCTTAAAGTTCCTGGGATTATATTAAAATCTACCGTATGAATCAGTGGACGTGCATGACCGGTAATCAGCACTTCACCTGTTGAGGGATCGATCATTGGGCCCATCAGGAAAGAACCCTTTTTTCTCAGATCCATATCATCAAATTGATTCACATAGTCAGGCTGCGCACTTACACCGTTCCATGTACCAACGTTAATACCCAGAGCTATCGGATCGAGATAATGCAACGTACGTTTGTGCAGATGATTTCCACCATCAGCTTTTCCAAACGCAATTGGAAGAATAATTTCTTTGGATACCTGATTATTTACTTCGAAGTTGATCTTCCAGTTTGGTTCAATTATATAATCGAGTGATATAACTTTATTAGTTGCATTAACAACTCCTTGCCAGTTGGGAGTTCCTGTCCACACCTCTGCGTTTAGATACATCTTGGCCAGTAGCGTATATGCGGCACCTTGAGTAAATTTACCATAACTTTCACCGGTCACATCATCACGCAGCACGTCTTTAATATCATTTAGTTCTTCGATCACAAAGTCATAGAGTTGTTTTCGCGTAGACATATTGGGCAGTTCATTACTTTTATAATCAGCTACCAAAGGAGCGTTTCCAAAATAGTCTATCAGTATATAATACCAGAAGGCACGTATACCTCTTATTTCTGCCAATGTCTGCTGTTTTAGTACTGCGTCCATCTCTGTATCTTCTATGGTGGCATATATTTGGTTACAGGTAGTTATGCCAGACATGCAAGCGTTCCAAGAGCCATTTATCAGTCCATTACGTGACTCCCAGGTATGCAGTTTCAGAGCCATATGTACACCACCGTCCCACCAGTCACCTCCTACGCGGGTAGGTGTAATAGCCATATCACCAGTCTGCTCTGATAGAAGAAAGATGTCACCGGGCCATAGGCTTTTCAATGTTTTATATATAGGAGCGATGATAGCATTGATTTCCGCTGGTTTTTTTCCAAACTGGTCAGCCGGAATGGTATCATAAACAGTTTCATCCAAGTCTGTACAGGAGGTAATCCCTCCAACAAAAAACAATGTAACTGACAACAATATTATTTGATATATTTTTTTCATATTTGAGTGATTTTAAGTTAGAAAGTTAGACTTATACCTAAAGAAAATGTGCGTGCCTTGGGATAGTATTCCCGATCTTCAACACCAGGTGCGAGACCATTATTCCTGTTTTCATCTACTTCAGGATCCAATCCTTTATAACCGGTGATGACAAAGAGATTTTGTCCGGTCGCATATATTCGGGCATGTTCTAACCAGTTAATACCTTTTGTGTTAAAAGTATACCCCAGAGCCATATTATCGAGACGTATGTGCGATGCATCTTCTACATATAACGATGAATATTCGGGTACTACTTTCAGTTGATCTACCAGTGGGTCGTTCAGCGCATTAGCACCGATAAGATAGCCCGGATGCCCGTAGGTCATTCGACCCATATTCAATATGTCATTGCCTAATGTTCCACGAAAGAAAAAAGATAAATCCCAAGCTTTATAAGTGAACTGGTTATTCCATCCAAAAGTAAGGTCTGGTTGTGCAGAACCTATATAGGTGTAATCTTCTGCTGTAACTGAGTTTACTTCCTGTCCGTTCTTGTTGCGAAAGACATATTTTCCGTCTTCATCAATCCGTACGAATTCAGGTCCATAGAATTGCCCCACGGGATAACCCTCTTCTATTACGTGAGTAGTACGGCCAGAACCTCCTCGTACCCATGCATCACCCACCATAATACGACTGGTGGTATACACATCATCCGATAAACTGGTAATCTCATTCTTGTTGTGTGCAAGTGTGACGGAAGTACTCCAATTGAAATCACGTGTGCGGATAGCGTCAATATTCAGAGCCAGTTCCACACCCGTATTTTTCATGTCGCCCACGTTTGCCATCATGTCGGGATGCAGGTAAGGCGGAGTGGGAACGCGATAAGTATACAGCATATCTCTGGTGCGTTTGTCATACCATTCGAGACTACCATTCACTCTTTCATTAAAGAAATAGAAATCGAGTCCGACATTGAACATACCTGTCTCTTCCCATTTAAGATCGGGATTTGCATTCTGACTGATCTTATATGCAGTAAGCCAGGCGCCATTATCGTAATAAGTACCACTTGTTCCGTAAAGTTGCAATGTCTTATATGGATCAAGTCCGGCCTGATTGCCGGTAATTCCATAACCCACACGGAGTTTTAAATCATTGACCCAATTTATATCTTTCAAAAAGGCCTCTTCTGAAATTCCCCACGCAGCTGATACAGAAGGGAAAGTACCCCATTTGTGGTTCGCACCAAATTTGGAAGAACCGTCACGACGTAGTGTTGCTGTAATCATATAGCGCGAATCATAGCTGTAGTGTGTTCGGCCAAAGAAGGAAATTAAACGACTCATATTCCTTGCCGATCCTACGTCGTTGGGGCGCAGCCCTTGTCCCGATTCCAGGTTATTAGCTCCTAACAGGTCGGTAGTGAAGTTACGGTTAGCAGACGTCACATATGAATATTCATTCTCTTCCCACGAGTAACCAGCTATGGCGTTTAAACTATGCTTTCCTGTAGATCCGAAGGTAGCTTTATACTCGAGCAACCATTCCATCAGATTTTTGTCCCAGATCTTGTTCTCGCGTAGCGCATATCCGCCATCGTTACGTCCGGCTTGCGTTTCTGAGTGGTTATACAGACTTCTCTCTTCAGTTTGCCGCTCTTTGTGTAGCATTGTCTTGATATCCAGCCCTTCCGTAATATTGAAAAGAACATCTCCCGAACCATAATAATGTACATTCTTTTTCAAATCCTCATTCAATTCCTGATTACGCACCGGATTGCCTTGGTCGTATTCTCGGGTATCAAACCATTTGCCATCCGACAATTTTATCGGATAAACAGGTAACATGTTATATGCCAACACAAAGTTGTATCTATTTGCTTCAGTCCAGTCACCAATTGTCGCTGAACCGGTGAGCCCGATACGTAAGCGGTCATTGATAGCCCTTTGTTGTAGTTGAAAACGGAAATTATAACGTTCCAAATCGTTGTCGCGTACCACGCCTTCTCTGTCCAAATAATTGAATGAAGCCCGATAGTTGTTACTTGTGCCTCCTCCTGCCAGAGAAATATTATGGTTCTGTGATATTCCGGTTCGGGTAATTTCGTCAAACCAATCGGTGCTCACCCCATACTTATCGTATATCGTAGCATCTTTACCATTATCTCTCGCATAGTTGCGCCATTCATCTGCCGTTAGCAGATCAGGTTTATTAGCCAGCGTGGAAGCTGCAAGATAACCCTCATAAGATATTCTTGGTTTGACTCCCGAGCCTCTCTTTGTAGTAATTAGTATTACTCCTCCTGCAGAACGTGATCCATAAATTGCGGCAGAAGAAGCATCTTTCAATACGGATATTGACTCTATATCCTGAGGTGCCACTGTTTGCAGATCTCCTCCCGGTACTCCATCAATTACAATAAAGGGGCCCTGATCATTCTGTAACGTGGAAACACCTCTTAATCGAATACGAGAACCTACGGTCACATCTCCAGATGGAGTACTGATTTGCAATCCGGCAACCTTTCCTTGCAAGAGATCTGCCGCATCTCGCGTTACACCCTTATTGAAGTTGGCTGAGGTTACATTGGTTACAGAACCTGTAATCTCCTTACGGCGTTGTTCCCCATATCCAACAACAACCAGTTCGTCCAGAAGCTCAGTATCGTCTGTCAGTACTATACTAATAGAAGTACGTCCATTCACCTGAACTGTTTCTGTTTTCATTCCCACGTAAGATATTTCTAGTGTAGCATCTGTTGCAATATTCTGCAACTCAAATACACCCTCTATATCAGTCACTGTGCCGGTTGTAGTTCCCTGAACCAAGACCGTGGCACCTGTAAGTGTTTCGCCCCTAACGTCAGTCACTGCGCCTCTGATAGTAATTTTCTGCGCAAATACACTTAGGGATAATGTCCATAATACCATAAACGTGATCCCTCTCAGTAAATTAATTGTTTTTTTTCTCATTCCATAAATTATTAATATTAGTAATCCAGTTAATTAAGTTTTATTAATTAAACAAAAGTAATTCTAGTTCATTTTTTCAATATTTGTACAAACATCTCATGATTCCTGAGTTTGCCATTTTTCGGGACAATATTTTATAGTATTTTATTCTCATCAATGCGGATTTGTTCAAGAGAAGTGTAACATCAATTTTTCGATTAAATACTGTGATTCTTATTTGTTTAATCTTACACTATGTTAAAACACACTGAAGAAGTCTGGCTTGATGCAAATTCCTACACGCAATTGCACATCTTTCCGTTTGTATTCAAGCATGCTGTCGCCCGTACCACTGTAAAGTTCACCGAAAATGTATTGGTTGAATCTATCTAAGATTTTGTATCCGGCAGTGAACTTAAGATTGGCAGCTTTTACACTCTTTCTGAGGCTGTATGCGCCTGAAAGCCACCATTTATTATTAGATGTTTTATAATCTGTTGTGAAATATCCCATCCCTCTGTAATCGTAAATGTCACTGTTATTTTCATTTTCTAATAAAAAAGGGATTGTCACTTTGAAGCTGATGGCGAGGTTGGATGTAAGAAAATATTTACCCGATAGGCCAATCCAGTTGGTGCTCCTCGATTCAAGACTGTCACAACCGTTGGATTCATGCTCCAACTGCAGGAGAATTACGCCAGTAAGTCTTTCGTTAACAATAATATATCTTCCTAACCCAACCCCGGGATTATAATTGCTGTCTCTAAAAGGAGCAGATTTTCGGTAGATATCCCAAAACGTTTTTTGTGTGTACGTAAGAAAGAGAAATGTATCAAAAGGTAATTTACTTCTGGTAAGCCTGTGTCTTATGCTTATCTGAAATTTTGCATCAGCTGTTTCTCCGTTTATCTCCCCATTCAATGGAATACCGGTAATAAAATAGTTGTCTTTGTATATGGAGAAGGGTGGTAAGCCGTCCATATAGCTGATAATTTCATCTTCAGACATAGCTAAGTTGGGACTATCTTGTGAAATTTTGGATTTTACCCCATCGATTAGATTTTTAAGCGATCGCTTTGTTGTGTCAGATAGAACTGATTCTGATTGTGCATTCATTTTAGAAATAAACAAAAACGCTGTCAGAATAAGTGATAATAAAGTTTTAAGCGTCATTGTCTCATATTTTTAACATTATCATTAAATTGTCCAAATATTTTCACCTCATCCTGAAACAGTTTACTTGAACCGCGTTTCGGGCAAACTTCTGGTTATGAGTTCTAAATTATGTCTTTTCGCTCAAGGGATATTCGTACTCAATTCCGGAAAACATAAGTTGAGATTGAATTTTCCGGTATAATCAATATTCTTATTTTGTCAGTAAACAGTCTCAGTTCTATTTCATTATCAATTTATAAATTCTTACATCCACATTATCCTCTCTTTTTATAGCTATATACTGCCCATCCGTTTAATACTACTGCAATCATTCCCAATGCCAGTAGATCTCCGG
>ENA-UOOM01001404-UOOM01001404.1-fermentation-metagenome-genome-assembly--contig:-NODE-1404-length-23281-cov-6.602687_pt1 | contig 23281 bp, 21 predicted proteins | sample MGYA00245781_ERZ724031 | MGnify/ENA primary metagenome ERZ724031 (study PRJEB28704, sample SAMN03018317) | fermentation metagenome | biome: anthropogenic terrestrial biome; feature: soil; material... | reverse complement strand
AGGTCCCCGCAGCCCCAAAAGGGGTGCCCGATGAATATACCATACCACCACCACCATGTCAACTAATTAATCTTATTTATTTTTCGGCCGATGAAGGCTTGGTTTGTTTAGGCAAAACCTCAGTTTTCACATATTGCGGGACGGGGACGGGTGGGGTACAATGGCTGAAACTAAGAATCAGGGGGTGCTTGGTGTGAAAAAGCTGGATGTGCTGTGCGCGGGCATCCTGGTGATGGATGTGATTGTCTCCGGCGCCAGCCGGGAGGTGTTTGACCAGGACACGCAGCATGTGGACGGCATTGCGTATGCCACCGGCGGAGATGCCCAGAACGTGGCGTTTAACCTGGCAAAGCTGGGCGCCCGGGTGGGAATCGCCGGATGTGTGGGAGAGGATGCGGCTGGGGAAGACATTCTGCGCCGCCTGAGGGACGCACGCATCGATCATTCCCTTGTGGAAAAACTAAGCGATATCCCCACTGCCACCAGCGTGGTGTTCAAGGAGCAAAACGGCGAACGCCACTTTCTTTATTACCCAGGCGCCAATGGGCACTTTGATGGGGCAGCGCTGACAGATCAAGTTCTTAACCAGGCGTCTATCCTCTATATAGGTAGCGCCATGAGCCTGCCGGCGCTTGAACGCCGGGGCCTGGCATCTCTGCTGAAGCGCGCCGGGCAGCTGGGGGTCAAAACCGTGATGGATGCCTGCACGCCTGAAGACCTGTCCATCCTGGACCGGATCACAGAGGCGCTTCCCTATGTGGATGTGTTTATTCCAAGCCTCTCAGAAGCTATCCTCCTGACCGGGCAAGCCGATCCGGAGCGCGCCGCCCGCCTGCTGCATCAGGGGGGAGCGGGCCTTGTGGGGATCAAGCTGGGCCATGCGGGCAGCCTGTTCTTTGACGGCCAAAATATCTTGACAGTGCCTGCAATACCGTGTAAAAAACCAGTGGATACCACCGGGGCCGGGGACGCCTTTATGGCAGGTTTTGTGCGGGGCATGCTGCTGGGAGAACCCTTGCTCCGCTGCGCCCAGATGGGCAGCGCCATGGGCTACTACGCCATCCAGTCTCTGGGAGCCACCACACACCAGTGCACCCTGGAAACGGTGCTGACGCTGGCAGATCAACAAAGCGAACAGAAAAGAGGTCTCTGATGATTATCTCCATGAAGGAAATGCTACAGGACGCCCGGGCGCGCCGCTATGGCGTGGGCATGTTCAACACCTTTAACCTGGAAATGGCGCTGGGCGTGCTGGAGGCGGCGGAGGCGCTGCGCGCGCCTGTCATCCTGGGCACGGCGGAGGCGCTGCTTGACTGCTGCGATCTCCACCTATGCCATAGCATGCTCAGCACCCTGGCAGCGCGGGTCAAGGTGCCCGTTGTGCTGCACCTGGACCACGGCTTCACCGAAAAAACCGTGAAACAGGCCATTGACATTGGCTTTGGCTCTGTCATGTTTGACCAGAGTGAGCTGCCCTATGAGGAAAACGTCAGCAATCTCAAGAGACTGGCGGACTATGCCCACGAAAAAGGCGCCGCCATCGAGGGCGAGCTGGGCCATGTGGTGTTTGATACCACCGAGGATACCGGCTATGCCTATACACAGCCCGAGGAGGTTTCAGATTATGTGGCCCGCACCGACGTGGACGCCCTGGCCATTGCCATCGGCACCGCCCATGGGGTCTATAAGGAAAAACCCGTGCTGGATCTGGAGCGCCTGCGGGCCATCCGGGAGATCACAGACATTGGCCTGGTGCTGCACGGCAGCTCCGGGCTGTCGGATGATGACTTCAGAAACCTGGTGCGGGACGGCATCCAGAAGTTCAACATCTATACTGACGTGAGCTTTGCCACCAGCCAGGCTGCCCATGACTGGGTGAAGGGCCATGACCGGTGCATAGAGAAGGTCTCGGTGAGGATGCGCGCAGCCGCAAAAGAGGCGGCCATGGAGAAGCTGCGGCTTCTGGGCTGTGCCGGCAAGGCCTGACGCAAAAATTCCCCCTGCCGGTCAAAACCCATGACAGGCAGGCACACTATCATTATAATGAAGCAAACGCGCGCAGGAGGGTAACATGGACAATCTGAGAGCCGGCATCATCGGCTGCGGTGACATCACGACGGGGAAATACTTCCCCGCCATCAAGGCAGCAGGCGGTGTTGACCTGCTGGCTTTTTGTGATATTTCTGAGGCAAAAGCCGATATCGCCTGTGCGGCGCACGGGGTGGCCGGTGCCAAGGTCTTCACCGATTATCAAGACATGCTGGGCCTGGACCTGGACCTGGTCTTCGTCTGCACCCCCAACCGCAGCCATAGTCAGGTCGCGGTGGATATGCTCAGGAGCGGCAAGCATGTGATGTGCGAGAAACCCATGGCCGTAAGCTCCCTTGAGGCAGAAAAGATGCTGGCAGCGGCCAGGGAAACCGGCAAACTCCTCACCATCGGCTACCAGAGCCGCTTCAGGGCGGACAGCCAGTATTTGAAAAAGGCTGCCGAAGCAGGCGTTCTGGGCGAGGTCTACTTCGCCAAGGCCAACGCCGTGCGCCGCCGGGCAGTGCCCACCTGGGGCGTATTTCTCAACGAAGAGCTGCAGGGCGGGGGCCCGCTCATCGACATCGGCACCCACGCGCTGGACCTGACGCTGTGGATCATGGACAACTATAAACCCAAGTATGCCGTGGGCACCACCTACCACAAGCTGAACAAGGACCGGAACACCGCCAACGCCTGGGGCGACTGGGATCCGGATGCTTTCACGGTGGAGGACAGCGCCTTTGGCTTCATCGTGATGGAAAACGGCGCCACCATTATGCTGTGCGCCTCCTGGGCGCTCAACACCCTGGAGGTTGAGGAGGCCACCTGCACCCTGTCGGGCACCAAGGCGGGGGCGGATTTCCATGACGGCCTGCGCATCAACGGCGTCCGGCATAATCAGCAGTATGTGGAGATGGTGAACACCAAACCGGGCACCGTCGCTTTTTACAATCCCCAGTCGGTGAAGCCCGAGGTGCTGGAGATGCAGACCTTTCTGAGAGCGGTCAGGGGCGAAGGCGAATTGTGCGTGCTGCCTGAGCAGGCGGTGGTGGTGACCCGGATCCTGGAAGCCATCTATGAAAGCGCCAGAACCGGCCAGCCCTATTATTTCAATTGATGTGAAGGGGGATAGTGAAGCGATGAGGAAACTGAGAGCGGGCATCCTGGGCGCCACCGGCATGGTGGGGCAGCGCCTGCTGACCCTTTTGTCCGATCACCCCTGGTTCGAGGTGGCGGCCCTGGCGGCCAGCCCCCGTAGCGCGGGCATCCCCTTTGGCGAGGCGGTGGCAGGGCGCTGGCACATGGAAACGCCGCTGCCAGACGCCCTGGCTGGCATCCGGGTGGATGACGCCAGCCGCGTCAAGGAGGTCGCAGAGCGGGTGGACCTGGTTTTTTCCGCCATGGCGCTTGATAAAGCCGCTACCCTGGCCCTGGAAGAGGGCTATGCCCGGGCGGAGCTGCCTGTCATCAGCAACAATTCCGCCGCCAGGATGCTGCCTGATGTGCCGATGCTCATCCCTGAAATCAACGCTCACCACACAGCCGTCATCCCCGCCCAGCGCAGGCGCCTGGGCACAAAGCGCGGCTTTATCACGGTGAAGTCCAACTGTTCCATCCAAAGTTATGTGCCGGCCCTCACCCCACTGATGGCCTATGAACCTGTTGAGATCATGGCCTGCACCTATCAGGCCGTGAGCGGGGCCGGGCGCCGGCTGTCCGACTGGGCAGAGATGGCGGGCAACGTCATCCCCTATATCGCCGGCGAGGAGGAGAAAAGCGAGCAGGAGCCCATGAAAATCTGGGGCCTCCTGAATGACGATGCCTCGGCCATTGCGCCTGCCAACAGCCCCCTCATCAGCGCCCAGTGCCTGCGGGTGCCGGTGGAGGACGGGCATCTGGCCGCGGTGAGCGTGAAGTTCAGCAAAAAACCTGACAAAGACAGCATCCTGGCCCACTGGGCACAGTTTAACCCCCTGGCAGGCTACGGCCTGCCCTCCTCCCCGCCCCGGTTCCTGGTCTACCATGAAGAGGCGGATCGGCCCCAGCCCGCCCTGGACCGAGAGGATGGCCGCGGCATGGCCATCAGCCTGGGCCGCCTACGTGAGGACCCGATTCTTGACTGGCGCTTTGTCTGCCTCTCCCACAACACCTTAAGGGGTGCCGCGGGGGGCAGCGTGCTCAGCGCCGAACTGCTCCGCCAGCAAGGCTATCTGACCGATTGAGAAGGAGGCAAAGCAGATGATCCGTCCCCTGTTCACCGGCACCTGCACGGCGCTGGTCACCCCCTTTACCGAAAACGGCATCGACACCAAGGCCCTCTCCCGGCTGGTTGACTGGCAGGTTTCAGAGGGTATCAACGCCCTTCTCGCCTGCGGCACCACCGGGGAACCCAGCACCATGACCGACGCGGAATGGGCGCAGACGGTGGAAACTGTCATCACCCAGGCCGCGGGGAGGGTGCCGGTGCTTGCCGGCACCGGCGGCAACAACACCGCCCACGTGATCTCCCTCGCCAAAAAAGCCAAGGCCCTGGGCGCTGATGCGCAGCTGTGCGTCACCCCCTACTACAACAAATCAAGCCACGCCGGGCTCATCGCCCACTATCACGCGATTGCCGATGCCACAGATCTTCCCATCATCATCTACAACGTGCCTTCCCGCACCGGGCTCAACCTCCAGCCGGAGACCCTGGCAGTCTTATCCCGGCACGAGAACATCATCGGGGTCAAGGAAGCCAGCGGCGATATGATCCGCCTGGGCGACATGATGCGCCTGTCTGAAGGGCGGCTTGATTTCTACTCAGGCACCGATGAGGTGATCGTTCCCCTGATGTCCCTGGGCGGCCTGGGGGTGATCTCAGTGGTGTCAAACGTGGCGCCCCGCCTCACAAGCGAGCTGACACGCCTAATGCTGGACGGAAAAACCAAGGAAGCGGGAGCCCTTCAGCTGAAGCTCCTCCCGCTGATCCACGCGCTGTTTGCCGAGGTGAACCCCATCCCCGCCAAGGCCGGCGTGAACATGCTGGGCCTGTGCGACAACCGGCTACGGCTGCCCCTGGTGCCCCTCACCGATAGCAACCGCGCCGTATTGGAAACACAGATGCGCATGCTGGGGCTGCTGCCATGAAGCAGCTTATCATCTCCGGCGCCTGCGGCCGGATGGGCCGGATGATCGCCCAGGAAGCCGCGGACAAAGGCTTTGAGGTGGCGGCCGGGGTGGACCGGGCGGGCGAAGCCTATGCCAGTTTCCCCCTCTTCCCCCATTTTGATAGCCTGCCCGCGGCGGATGTCCTGATTGACTTCTCCAGCCCCTCAAACCTTGAAACGCTGCTGAGCTACGCCAGGCAGACGGGCATCGCCTGTGTGCTGGGCACCACGGGATACACGGACCAGGATCTGGCGCAAATACACAGCGCCGCGCAGGCCCTGCCCGTCTTCCGCTCCAGCAACATGTCCCTGGGCGTCTATGTGTTGAGGACGCTTGCCAAACAGGCCGCCGCCATGCTGCCGGGCTTTGATATTGAGATCATTGAAAAACACCACAACCAGAAGGCCGACAGCCCATCGGGCACCGCGCTTTCCCTGCTGGAAGCAGTCAAAGCGCCTGATCAGCGCCCGGTCTTCGGCCGGGAGGGAAAGACCTGCCGCAGGCAGGCTGGTGAAATCGGCGTCCACGCCGTCCGCGGCGGCACGGTGCCGGGGGATCATGAGGTGGGCTTCTATGGCAGCTACGAGGTGGTGAGGCTCAGCCACTCCGCCCAGAGCCGGTTGATTTTCGCTCTGGGGGCCTTGAAGGCCGCCAGCTTTATCGCCGGGCAGCCTCCGGGCTTATACGGCATGGAGGAGCTTTTTGCCTCAGGCCATCACCAGGTGTGAGGCAATCCCAAAGAAAATGAGCAGGCTGGCCGCGTCAACCAGGGTGGTGATCAAGGGAGATGCCGCCAGGGCCGGGTCAATGTTGAGGCGCTGGGCCACCAGCGGCAGCGCGCAGCCAATGGATTTGGCGATCACCACCGTGGCGTAAAGGCTGAAGGAAATGGTGAGCGCGATCAGCACCGATGCCTGATTGAGCATCAGGAGCCTTACAAAGGTGACCATCGACAGGGCAAAACCCACCAGGATGCCCACCCGCAGCTCGGTCCAAATGGCCTTCATAATATCAGTAAACTGCACCTCCCCAAGCGCGATGCCGCGCACCATGAGCGTTGAGGCTTGCTGGCCGCAGTTGCCGCCGGTGTTCATCAGCATGGGGATGGAGGCTGACAACAGGATATTCACCGCCAAAACGCTTTCAAACCGAGAGATGATAGCCCCCGAGAGCACCGAAGCCAGCATCAGGATCATCAGCCAGGGCAGGCGGTTCCAGGCCAGCTTGAACATGCTGCTCTTGAAATAGGGTTCTTCGGCAGGCGCCAGGCCTGACATCTTCTCAAAATCCTCGGTGTTCTCCTCTTCGATGACATCCATGATATCGTCACTGGTGATAATGCCCACCATCCGGCCCTCGCCGTCCACCACGGGAATGGACAGCAGGTGGTATTTGCGCACGGTGTCGGCCACCACCTCCTGGTCGTCCAGGGTGTTGACCGCGATCACCCTGGGATCCACCAGTTTGAGCAGCGGGGTATCCACATCCACGACCAGAGCCTTGTGAAGCGGCACGGTGCCCACCAGCTTGCGCTGCCTGTCCACCAGGTACAGGGTGTACACCGTTTCCTTGTCAACGCCAGTTTCCTTGATGGTTTGAAGCGCGTCCCGCACGTTCATCTCAGGGGCAAACTCGCAGTATTCAATCGTCATCAGGGAACCTGCGGAGTTCTCAGGGTATTTCAAAAACTGGTTGATGATGGCACGGGTTTGGGGGTCGGTGTTCTGCAGCACCCGCTTGACGGCATTGGCCGGCAGCTCCTCCAGGAAGTCCACCGCGTCGTCCACAAACATGTCGCTGATCAGGGCTGTGATCTCCTTGTCAGCGATGCTGCCCACCAGCGTCTCCCGCTGGTCGGGGTCCATATAGCTGAACACCTCCGCCGACACGTCCTTGGGCAGGATGCGGAACATGAGCAAGAGCTTTTCCGCGTCCAGCTTTTTCATATACTCCGCGATGTCAACGGGGTTGACCATCATCAGGGCGCCGCGCATTTGGCCGTGCCGCTTCTCTGCCAGCAAAAGGTCCAGACGCGCCTCAATCTGCTCCCAGTCCATACTGCATCCCTCCCCAAAACTCATCAAAAAACAGCGCAGCCCAGGCGGCTGGGGCAGGCGCGGCACAGCAAGCTGGCGGAATTAAGCCTATGCGGACAGCGCAGACACGGCGCTGCTACCTCGCGGCTCGTCTTCCACTGCCCGGCATTTTTCGCCGCTGACCATGTTCGCTGCCTCCTTATGATAGATTGCGTCCATTATATCTATGCCGCCAAAACGCTGTCAACCGGAAAAGCGCAGCGAAGGCCTCTGGCTGCTCAGAGGATATACTTGGAGGCAATGGTGAAAAAGATAAACAGGCTGCTGGCGTCAACCAGGGTGGTGATCAAGGGAGAGGCCGCCAGCGCCGGATCCAGCTTGATGCGCTGAGCCAAAAGGGGCAGCACGCAACCGATGGATTTGGCGATGACCACCGTGGCATACAGGCTCACGGCAATCACAGCGGATATGGCCAGCGAGGCATGGTTGATGAGGATGAGCCTTCCAAAAGTGGCGGCTGACATCACCAGGCCCACCATGAGACCCACCCGCACCTCGGTCCACAGTACCTTGGGCAGGTCCCTAAACCGGACCTCCCCCAGGGCGATGCCGCGGATCATGAGGGTGGAAGCCTGCTGACCGCAGTTGCCGCCGCTGTCCATGAGCATGGGGATGGAGGCTGACAGCAGGATGTTCACCGCCAGCACGCTTTCAAACCGGGCGATGATGGCGCCCGAAATAATGGAGGTGAACATCAGGAGCATCAGCCAGGGCAGGCGGTTGCCGGCCAGCTTGAAAAGGCTGGTCTTGAAATAGGGCTCCTCAGCGGGCGCCAGGCCTGACATCTTCTCAAAGTCCTCGGTGTTCTCCTCTTCAATGACGTCCATGATATCGTCACTGGTGATGATGCCCACCATCCGCCCCTCGCCATCCACCACGGGAATGGACAGCAGGTGGTATTTGCGCACGGTGTCGGCCACCACTTCCTGGTCGTCCAGGGTGTTGACCGCGATCACCCCGGGGTCCACCAGTTTTATCAGCGGCGTCTCCTCCGGCACCACCAGCGCCTTGTGCAAGGGCACGGTGCCCATCAGCTTGCGCTGCTTGTCCACCAGGTACAGGGTATACACCGTTTCCTTGTCAACGCCAGTTTCCTTGATGGTTTGAAGCGCGTCCTGCACGTTCATCTCCGGGGTGAACTCGCAGTACTCAATCGTCATCAGAGAGCCTGCGGAGTTCTCCGGATAGTGCAGGAACTGGTTGATAATGGCGCGGGTTTTGGGGTCGGTGTGCTGCAGCACCCGCTTGACGGCGTTGGCCGGCAGCTCCTCCAGAAAGTCCACCGCGTCGTCCAGGAACATATCGTTGATCAGAGCGGTGATCTCCTTATCCCCGATGCTCTCCACCAGCGTTTCCCGCTGGTCGGAGTCCATGTAGCTGAACACCTCAGCAGACGCATCCTTGGGCAGGATGCGGAAGAGCAGCAACAGGTTTTCCGCGTCCAGCTTTTTCATATACTCGGCGATATCCACCGGGTTTATCATCATCAGCGCCCCGCGCAGCTGCCCGTGGCGCTTCTGCGCCATCAGGCGATCCAGGGTCTCTTCTATCTTTTCCCAGTCCATCCCTTCATCACCTCCATTTTACTTGGTTGCACAAGTGAAAAAAGCACTTTGCCAAGGGGAGCAAGTGCCGGCGACTTACTGATGCAGGTCAGAAAAACTATTCAGGCAGCGCGACAGGGACGCGCCGACTTCGTGGGATGTCTTCTTTGGCCTGGCATCGGACACCGTCGCCCATTATCCGCCACCTCCTTGTCCGTATTTCCTAATAATTATAGGCCTGTCCGGCATGCCTTGTCAACTTTCCTTTTGGCCGGGGTTATGTTAAAATTCAGCCCGGAGGCAGTATGCGTGTTTGCGGTATCATCGCGGAATATGACCCTTTTCATTCAGGGCACCTTTATCACTTGACGCAGGCGCGGGAGCGCTCCAGGGCGGATTTTGTGGCGGTGGTGATAGGCTGCGCCTTTTCCCAGCGGGGGGAGGCGATGCTGTTTGGCAGCCATGACCGGGCGCGGATGGCGCTTATGGGCGGGGCCGACCTGGTGCTGGGGATGCCGGTTTCCTTCTCCTGTGCCCAGGCCAACCGCTTTGCCCGGGGCGGTGTGAGCATCCTAAGCCGCCTGGGGCCTGTGAGCCATCTGAGCTTTGGCTGCGAGCAGGGAAGCGAAGCTCACCTCAGCCCCACGGCAGAGCTGCTCCGCGCCCCCACCGCCGCCTTCGCCAAGCGGCTGAAAGCGGGGCTTGCCGCCGGGCATTCCTTTGCCCGGGCCCAGGGAGAGGCGCTGGCTGCCTGCCTTCCGAGCATCCCGCCTGAAACCTTCAGCGCCCCAAACTTCATCCTGGGCATCAGCTACCTGCTGGAGCTCAAGCGCCTGGGCAGCGCCATCACCCCGGTGCCCATCCCCCGCAGCGGGGATTACCATGCCCTGGGCCTCACCGCCCTCCCCTCCGCCACGGCGGTGCGCGCGTCCCTGCTCCAGGGCGGATGGCCCGGGGTCAAGGCCTCGGTGCCGGAAAGCAGCCTGGATGTGATCCGCCAAGCGGCGGAAAAGGGCCTGCTGCACCGGCCACAGGCCCTTGACAAACTGCTGCTTGCCACCCTGATTGATGGGGACGCCCAACGCCTGCTCACCTCCCCTGAGATGTCAGAGGGGCTGGAGCAGCGCATCCTCGTCCGGGCGCGGCAGGCCCGCAGCCGGGCAGAGCTGATCTCCCTGGTCAAAACCCGGCGCTACACCCAGGCCCGGGTGTGCCGGGCGCTGAGCCACACGCTGCTGGGCCTTGGTAGCTTCCCCGATCGGCCTGGATACGCCAGGCTCCTGGGGTTCAGAAAAAGCGCCGTGCCGCTGCTGCAGGCCATCAAGGACGCTGGCTTCCCGCTGCTTGACCGGGCGGGGCGCAGGGCGCCGGATGATTTCGCTCAGGACATGCGCGCGGAAATGCTCTGGGCGCTTGGTGCAGGCCAGCTCCCTGCCAGCGCCTGGCTTTATCCCATGATTGTGATTGATGATTGAGGAGGATATACCATGCGAGAGATTGATGTTTCCACCATCACCCAGACCGTTTCCGACCTGTTTTTACAGGCCAACTACGTCATCGGCGAGGACGTGATGGAGGCGCTGAACACCGCCGCCCATCAGGAAACCTCCCCCCTGGGGAAGCACGTGCTGGAGCAGCTGATTGAGAACAACCGCGCCGGCGCTGAGGAAAGCCTGTGCGTCTGCCAGGACACGGGGCTTTCCGTGGTGTTTTTGACCCTGGGCCAGGAGGTGCACCTGGTGGGCGGGAGCCTGGAGGAGGCGGTCAACGCCGGCGTGCGCAAGGCGTATACCGAGGGCTACCTGCGCAAGTCCATCGTGGCAGAGCCCCTGTTTGACCGCAAAAACACCGGGGACAACACCCCCTGCGTGATCCATACCCGCATCGTGCCGGGGGACAAGCTGCACATCCTGGCCATCGCCAAGGGCTTCGGGTCTGAGAACATGAGCCGGCTGGCCATGCTCACCCCAGCTGCCGGGGTAAAGGGGGTCAGCGACTTCATCGTGGAGACTGTGCGCCTGGCTGGCCCCAACCCTTGCCCGCCGCTGGTGGTGGGCGTGGGGCTGGGCGGCAGCTTTGACCTGGCCGCCCTCATGGCCAAGCGCGCCACCAGCCTGCCCATTACGCGGAAGCACAAGGACCCCAGATACGCGGCGCTGGAGGATGAGCTACTCGCCCGCATCAACGCCCTGGGCATCGGCCCCGCGGGCTACGGCGGCGCCACCACTGCGCTTAAAGTGCACATCATCACCGCCCCCACCCACATCGCGGGCCTGCCTGTGGCGGTCAACATCTGCTGCCATGTGGCCCGCCACGCGGAAGCGACCATATAAAGGAGATCAGCATGGAAAAGCATGTGCAGCTGCCACTCACCCAGGAAGCAGCCCGGGAGCTCAAAGCCGGCGACCAGGTGCTGCTCACCGGCTCTGTCCTCACCGGCCGGGATGCCGCCCACAAGCGCCTCATCGCCCTGCTGGATGAGGGAAAGCCCCTGCCCATCGACCTTCAGGGCGAGACCATTTACTATGTAGGCCCTGCTCCCGCCAGGCCCGGCCAGGCCGTTGGCCCCGCCGGCCCCACCACCAGCTACCGCATGGACCCTTACACGCCGCGGCTTCTGGCGCTGGGGCTCAAGGGCATGATCGGCAAGGGTGAGCGGGGGGCGGAGGTCATCGCCGCCATCAAGGAGCATGGCGCGGTGTACTTCGGCGCCGTGGGCGGGTCCGCGGTCCTCATTTCAAGAAGCATTGAAAAAAGCGAGGTCATCGCCTATCCCGACCTGGGACCCGAGGCCATTCACCGCTTTTACATCAAGGATTTCCCCGCCGTAGTGGCCGTTGACGCCCAGGGCAACAACCTCTATGAACAGGGCCCCCAACTGTACAGAAAAACCGATCTGTGATAGGATATGCCCACCTGTTGAAAGGGGGGCAGCCATGCTGCAGGAAGGCTTCAAGCGCACCATAGCGGGCATATTGTGCCTGGCTGTTTTTCTGTGCCTGTTTCCCTTGGCGCAGGCTTCGGGAGAGTATGACCCCACCCAGCCTGAAACCCTGGCCGCCCGGAACATCCGGGGGGAAGCCGCCATCGCGATGGAGGCCAACACCGGCGAGGTGCTGTTTGAAAAAAACGCCGATGAATTGCGCCCTCCCGCCTCCACCACAAAGGTGCTCACCGCCCTGCTGGCCCTCACCATGGCCAAGCCGGAGGATATCGTCACCGTATCCGCCTATGCCGCCTCCCTCGATCCGGAACAGCACTCCCTCATCGGCCTTAAGGAGGGGGAGCAGCTGCGCATGGATGACCTCATCCGCGCCACCATGGTGGCCTCCGGCAACGACGGCGCCATCGCCATCGCGGAGCACATCTCCGGCTCTGAGCCCGCCTTTGTGGCGCTGATGAACGAGGCGGCAGCCCGCTACGGCTGCACCCGCACCCACTTTGCCAATTCCCATGGCTTTCACGACGAATATCATCTCACCACCGCCCGGGACCTGGCCATCATCGCCCGGGAGGCGGTGAAGCTGGACAGCTTCCGGGAGATAGCCCTCATGACCAGCTTCACCCTGCCTGAAACCAACCTGTCAAAGCCCCGCAAGCTTTCAAGCCAGGCCAGGCGGCTGCTGAACAACTCCGAAAACAACAAGTTCTACTATGAATACGCCACCGGCATCAAAACCGGCTTCACCAACGCCGCCGGCTACTGCTTTGTAGGCTCCGCCAACAAGCAGGGCATCCCGCTGATCACGGTGGTATTAGGCACCAACTCCGATGGACGCTGGACCGACACAAAGAAACTGATGGAATACGGCTTCACCCAGTATGTGTCCACCAGCGTGCAGGAGGTCTATGCCCTTCACCCAAAAATCCTCAACATCTCCAGCTATGCCCTGGATGACCCGGAGCTGGGCAAGCTGGAACTTGACATCCGCAAGATGGACCCGGCGGCCGATGACTCCCTGGTGACCCGCGTCTCAAGCGCTGACGAGCAGGCCCGGCTTTACAACGAGCGCACCCAGATAGACTTCACCCGAACGCTTGACGCGCCCATTTCAGCCGGTGAGGTGGTGGGGATTATGACCTATACACCCCCTGGCGGGCAGGCGGAGCCGGTGGAGTATGAACTGGTGGCCGCGCGCACGGTGCTGCGCCGCGCCTCCCTGGCCCCCTCAATAGAGGAAATCTATGCCTATTCCGATGCCGACCCCAACCCCCTCCCCCGCTTCACCGTGGAGTTTCTGGCCATCGCTCTCCTGCCGGTCTTCGCGGTGCTGGTGATCTCCCAGCTCATCTTCAAGCTCCTCACCCGCAAGCGCAAGCCCAAGGTCAAGCAGAGGCTGACCTACAAGAGCAGGTATTACAGATAATCCTTTGCATGCAAAAGGCCCCGGCGGAAGTGGTTCCGCCGGGGCCTTGTTTGTCTGTCCTCAGGGCTGAGGCACGTTGAAGTTCAGGTAGTTGGTGTCCACATAGCCTTCCAGCATCATCCCGTCAGGGCCGGGGTAGAGCAGCTTGCTAAAGCCATTGTTGCCCTTGGCAACGCCTGTGAGCATGGTCTCATTGGGGATCTTGGCGATGGCGTACACGGCCCGCTTGGTGGGGTTGGGAATGCTCCACAGGTTCAGGCTGCCGCCGGTGGTTTTCACCTGGGCGTTGTAGTTGCCCTCATAGATGGGCGGGGGCGCAGGCACAGGGGTGTGCGCGGGTGTGGGGGCCGTGGTGGGGCCGGTTGCGGTGGGTGCGGGGGCCGGGGGCTTGGGGGCGCCGCCCCAGTTGAAGATGAGGTAGCTGGAATCCACATAGCCCTCCAGGCCCTCATACACCAGCTTGCTAAAGCCGTTGTTGCCCTTGGCAACGCCTGTGATGACGGTGCCGTTAGGGATCTTGGCGATGGAGTACACAGCCCGCTTGGTGGGATTGGGAATGCTCCACAGGTTGAGCAGGCCTCCGGTGGTGTTCACCTTCACGGTGTAGCTGCCCTCATAGGAGGGTTCCGGCTTGGGGGTAATGACCGGCGTGGGCACGGGGGTCACGGGGTTGGGGATGGCACTTGAGGATATCAGGCGGTCATAGGTGCGCCGGTCCACAGTGCCCGTCAGGGTGAGGCCGTTGACCTGCTGGAAGGCGGATACGGCGGCTGCGGTCTGGCGGCCATAAATGCCGTCCACATAGCCGGCGTTATACCGGAGGGCGTTGAGCCGGGCCTGCACATTGCGCACCAGCTGGCCATAGCTGCCCTGCCCCAGGGGGAGGCCGCTGTCCGGCCAGCGGGTGGGCGCCGGGGTGGGAACCTGGTAAACCGGCAGCTGATTCTCCGGGATCACCGGGGTGAGGCCGTTCACCACTGCTGGCTGGCCATCGCTGGTGGTGACCAGATACTGGGCAGGCAGGCGCAGGGCCTGGCGGTACACCTGGGGCAACAAGTAGGTCTGGTAGGCTTTCACGCGCAGGATCACGCTCTCCGGCACCACAGGCAGGCCTCCGCGCATGGCGCGGCTGTAGCCATCGGTGTGGTAATACTGCCAGTTGATCTGATCGCGGCTGGCGTAGAGAAAATACTCTATCTGGTTGAAATAGTTGCGGAAATACACGATGCCGGAGCCATTGCCCTGCTGAAAGCCTGCCGGCACCACCGTCTGGGAACGGTTGAGCGGGGCCGCGAAGAAGGCAAAGCTATCCGCCCGGTCATTGACGGGTACGGTGCCCCGCACATTGAGCGTGTATTCCCCGCCGGGGACGGCCGGAGCCAGCAGGTCGGCCTCAAAAAAGCCGGTCCTTCCGCCCAGGCTGCCATACACCCGGTACTGGGTCAGGCCTGTCACATCGGTATAGGCATAGACGGGTGCGGTCACCCCTTCAATGGCCAGCGCCGTATAGCGCCTGGCATTGTAGTCGCTGGGGGTTCCCAGGGCCAGCCCGTTCAGGTTGGTGGCAGCCTGCGCCAGGGGCAGGGCACTGCCCATCAGCAAGATGGCCGCCATCACCAGCAGCATCATCTGCCTGAAGGTTTTTCTCATCGTTTGTTCCTCCATGTCCTGCTGCCCCATGCAGGCAACGCCTGCATGGGTACAGCGATTGGAAGCAGCACAGCTTCTACCTATTAGACGGATGAGAAGCCGGTTTTGTTTCATTCCCCGAAAATTTCTTTTTGCTCGGCACCGTTTCTCAGCAGCAGCACGCTCAGCACGCCGTTTTGCGGGCGCACCTGGATGCGCAGATCATAGGGCAGGAGATTGCGCAGCACCAGATCGCTGTATGTGCCCACCGCCGCGTCAAAGCCCAGCGACGCGTAGTTCACCCCGGCCTGCCTGTGCAGGGACCAGTCCATCACCTCCACCGGCAATCCCAGCGCCGCTAGAAACAGGGTGGTGGACACCTGGCACACCCCGCCGCCATAGCCCACGCCATCCTCAGAGATGTTGGGCGCCAGGGCATAGCCTTTGGATTTGAGATAAGGTCCGCACAGCGCGTTAAAGGAGAAGGTGCCCCCAGCCGGCACCAGGGCGCCGTTCACCCGGCCGGCCGCCAGCTCTATGTTCTTTTGCCGGCTGGCTGCCAGCCGGCCACCGGTTGACGCATGATAAAAGGTGGTAAAGCCGCCGACCAGCTCCCCCGGCTCCGCCTCAGCCCAGGGCACAAAGGCCTGGTACTCAAAGGCGGCGGCATGGAGCATGCTCTGGTCACGCATCATGTCAATCTGAACGCGCTTCCCGTCCCAGCCCCGCGCGGCGATCAGGTCTCCCGGCGCCAGCTGGTTGCCTTTATAGCCTGGCACCGAGATAGAGGCGGGTTTTGTCACGCGGATAAAGCCGGTCTGCGCCGGATAGCCCGGCACAGGAAAGCGCATCGGATCAAGGGAGCGCAGCTGGGACAACCAGCGTGTGCGGGCGTAGCCGCGTGTGCCTGCCAGGCGCACCTCGCACCATTCCTCCCCCCACCCCATCACCTCCAGGCTGGTCTTGGGCTGCACATTCCTGACACGCCTGGCCCCGTCATCCGGCCGGTCCCTGATATGAAACTCCCGGTTGGCCCGGGCCATGTACTGCGCCTCTTCCCCCAGGGCCATGCCGCTCATCAGGCAAATAGAAAGCATCAGCAAACAAAGACAGCGTTTTTTCATCTTCTGTCAGGTTCCTTCCTCGTTTTTTGCGCGCCTCACCCATTAGACGGGCTAGGAGCAAAAAAAGTTAGGGCTGCCGCGGTCGATGCCCGGCAGCCCTGTATATGGAAGTGTTTACTTCAGATTGACAGTGAATTCCCCTTGGTCGGTGAATGCTTTCTCCCCCTGGTCTGTGTAGAAGTAGGGTTTAAAGGTGATGGTGCCTGGCAAGTCACCCTCATGGGTGAATGCGCCGATGTAGACAACCTTGGCGGCCTTTTCATCACCGTCCCTAAGACCGGCGCCGCTGGCCACCTCGCGCAGCGTTACACCCTGGGCGCTGGGGGCGTAGCTGCGCAGCTCGCCCTGGTCGTTCCAAAGCTCCGGCCACTTGGCGGGGTCAGTGATGGTCAGGATAAACTCGTAGTCGGTCCGCAGGAAGGTGGTGTCCAGCTTCACCAGCTCCACCTCAAAGCCGTCCCCCTTGATCACCTCGCCTTTCACCAGGCTTTTCTGCGTTGCCCCAGGGCTGATCCAGCCGGCCTTGAGCGCCCCGGCTGCCTCAAAAGCCCCGGATGCGACCAGGCGCTGGGCCATATCGCTTCCTTCTGGAAGGAGGTTGTTGAACATCATCAGCGAGTATCCCTGCGCCAGCATGATCTGCCTATTCTGGTAGGCGGTCTCAAACTGCTTCACCCAGGCATCATGGTCATCGGCTGTGCTGTTAGAGTCATCAGAGTAGTTGGACTTGTCCTCCACAATGGCCCATACCGGGTGCAATACATCAAAGGTCAGCTCCCAGGTGATGTCCCCCTGTGCGCTGGCATCAATCCGCGCATCCAGGCCGTGTTTGCCCTCAGACCCACCTTTCCCCCGCTCCGGCACCCAGAAACCATTGTCAAAGCCCATGCCCTGGCTGGCAAACACATGGTGTTCTATGACTTTTGCCCCATCAGAGGCGGTCAGCTTCACCACCACATACACCGGTTTTCCGGATACGGACCTGGCCTCAAAGGCCAGGGAAAGAACGCTCCCATCGAAGACAGAATCGGTGACATAGATCTCCACATCCTCGTGCTTGAGCTCCTGGCCAATGGCGGTGACGTGCTTTTCAGCCTCATGCCCCAGCTCCTGGTAGTCCTTCACGCTGTAGCGGATGATCTCCGCCACCGCGATGGCCATGGTGGCCAGAATCAATGCCATGGCGATCGCCATGCCAAAGGTCAAACGTTTTTTCACCTTGATTTCCCCTTTCATGATCCCCAGGGTCGCCCGGCTGTCTGCTTCGCGCCAGGAAAGGCCTGAGAGGGTGGTGTTCATCCGATCTTTAAAGGCATTATTCATCATCCTCAAACCATCCTTTCAGCTGGGTGCGCAGCTGGGCTTTTGCCCGCGCCAGCCTGGTCTTCACCGTGGCCAGGGGCATGCCCAGCGCCTGGGCGATTTCGCCCTGGGTCAATTCCTGATAGTAGTAGAGCAGGATCACCACCCGGTATTTTTCTGCCAGCCCGGTGACCGCCTGCAGCACCGTGTCATCCCGGAAGGCTTGGACATATCCGGGCTCGGGCAAGTCATCCAGCGCCACCCGCCTGTCAAACAGCTTGAACCAGGTGGTCTTGCGCATGTCCCGGCAGGTGTTGATGGCAATCCGGGTCAGCCAGGTGAGCTCCCGGCTCTTGCCCCGGAAGCTGTCCCATTTCCGGTAAGCTTTCAGGAAGGTTTCCTGCACGGCGTCCCGCGCCAGCCCTTCATCCTGAAGATAGATGTAGCACATCCGAAGGAGGGCGTCGCCATGGCTTGCCATCATGGCTTCCATGGCCTGTTCCGCTGCTTCTCCCGGCGCCTGGGATCCTCGCATCCTCCCACCTCCTTCTATCCGTTTGACGACAGTTTTCCACAAAAGGACTCATTCATCAAAAAAGAAAAATGCCCAGGGCAAAAGCCTTGAGCATTTTGTTGTTGCTTTCCCGTCTATACAGCCCGGGCTTCCCCCCGGGGGCCGAAGTTTTTGTCATACACCATGCGGATACCCTTGAGCGTCAGCAGCCCGTCGATATGATCGATGACTTTTGACTCCTGGGCAATCAGGTGGGCAAAGCCGCCGGTTGCCACCACCGGCACCTGGGACTCGCCCATCTCTTCCTTCATGCGCTCCACGATGTAGTTCACCTGGCCCACATAGCCGTACAGCAGCCCTGACTGCAGGTTGGTCACCGTGGTGCGGCCGATGATCTTCTCCGGGATCACCATCTCAAAGTGAGGCAATTTTGAGGTGCCCTTCACCACCGCCTCCTGGGACAGCCTGACGCCGGTGCAGATGCACCCGCCCAGGAATTCCCCTTTGCGCGAGATGGCGCCAAAGCTGGTGGCTGAGCCAAAGTCGATGTAGATGCAGGGTGTGCCATACAGCGCGCTGGCGGCCACGGCATTGCAAATCCGGTCGCTGCCCAGCTCCCTGGGGTTGTCATACAGGATGTTGACCCCCGTTTTGATCCCCGGCACCACAAAGCTGGGCTCCATGCCAAAGAAGTCCCGGCACATATGCTCGATGGTGAAGTTCACCGTGGGCACCACGGAGGAGATCATGATCCCCTCCACCACGCTGGTGGAGTGTCCCGTGTGGTGGAACATCCCCTCCATGATGATGCCATACTCATCAGAGGTGCTGGTGAGGTTGGTGGCGATGCGCCAGGACTGGACGAGATCAGCGCCTGAAAACAGCGCGGTTTTGATGTTGGTGTTGCCGATATCAAGGGTCAGGATCATGATGGCCTCCAGAATTCAGGGTTTGATGTATTTCTTCAGCGCCCCCACGATCACCGTGCCCAGAAACGCGCAGATAACCGCCTCAAGCAAGCCCTGCAGCCCCACAAAAGCGAAGATGAAGGCCACTGCGTTGGGGGAGCCCAGGGTCTTCGCAAAGCCCTGGATGAAATCGGTCTGGTAATAAAACAGCACCAGGGCGCCCATGAAAAACACGGTGTTGAGCAGCGATCCTGCGAGGCTGGACAGGGCATACTGGCTGGCGCGGTTTTTCATCACGCGCCTGAGCAACACAAAAGCCAGCCCGCACAGCAGGCCCATCAGCGCCCGGGTGGGCACCGTGGTGATGAAGGCGCCCACCGGGTTGATGGACAGGAGCGTGGCTCCAAAGGGGCTTTTCCCGGATACACACTGCCAGAAGCTGGTCAGCCCGAACACCGTGCCCAGGATGGCCCCGGCGCCTGGCCCCAGGACGATGGCGCCTACGATCACAGGCACCGTCATGATGGTGAACTCCAGCCCCGGCGTTCTGATAAAGCCAAGGCCTGTGAGTTCAAGAAGCAGCAGAATAACGACCAGAACCGCCAACTGGGTCAGATAAAGGGTCTTTGCACTCTGTGCGCTGCGCGTCTTCATGTTTTCCTCCGTTCAGGCTCCCTTAGGGATGCCCTACGCATTTGGATGGGGTGACCACATCCGGCTCCAGACGGATACCGGCGGAAGGATTATAACAAGCCAATCCAGCCCTGTCAAAGCACTGTATCCTATGGCGATATTACCCGGCGTTATCGGTTTTCAGCAGTTTGTTTGCCGCTTCCTTCAGTTTAAGCGAGGCCGCGTAAACCTGGTTTTTCTTCTCCCCACTCTCAACCAGCGCCGCCATGGCCTCGCGCATGCCCTTGCCGGAGAGCATCGCCTCCATCAGCCTGGCCTCCAGGCTGGCAACGGTTTGCTTGGGCGTTTTTTCTTCCTCCCGGTCCGCCAGCCGCAGCACCGCGCAGTATTCGCCCTTGGCGGTTTTCTCATTATCCCTCAGCGCCTGAAGCACCGCCTCCACGCTGCCCCACAGGGTTTTCTCGTGAAGCTTGGTCAAATCACAGCTCACCGACACCATGATGCCCGGGTACACCTCTGCCACCGCCTCCATGAGGGCGATGATCCGGTGGGGGGATTCGTGCACCACCGCCAACTGGGTGTGCACGGCCATGCTCCTGAGCTTCTCTGTCAGCTCGCCCTTTTTGCGGGGCAGGAAGCCGAAGAAGGTGAACTCCCCTTCCTCAAACCCGCTGACAGACAGCGCCGCCGCAAAGGCGCTGGGGCCTGGCACCGCCTGTACCTCAAAGCCTGCTTCGCTCACCGCTTTTACTATTTTTGCACCCGGATCCGAAATCCCCGGGGTGCCGGCGTCTGTCACCAGGGCAATGGTGATGTCCTCCGCTGACATTCGGCTGACAATCTGTGCGCTCTTATAGCCCTCATTGTGCTCATGGCAGCTTTCAAGGGGCGTTTTGATGGAACAGGCATTCAACAACTTCCGGGTCACCCGGGTGTCCTCCGCCAGGATCAGGTCTGCTTCCTGGAGGATTCTTTTCGCCCGGGGGCTCAAATCCTCCAGGTTGCCAATGGGGGTTGCCACCACATAAAGCACGCTCATCACAGCTTCTCCGCTATGCGCAGCTTGGCGCTGCGCGCCCTGGGGTTGTCCCCGGCCTCAGCCGCTGAGGCTGCTGCGGGATAGCCCCTGGGCAAGCGCACCTGGGGCTTTTTGCCGCACACGCACACCGGCAGCTTGGGCGGGCAGATACAGCCCACCTCCAGGCGCTTGAAAGCCTGCTTCACCACCCGGTCCTCAATGGAGTGAAAGCTGATCACCGCCAACCGCCCACCTGGCTTCAGCAGACTGACCCAGTCTTCAAGGGCCTGGGTCAGGGGGGCGATTTCATCATTCACGGCGATGCGCACCGCCTGAAAGGCGCGCCGGGCCGGGTGGCCCTCGTCCTTCTGGCGCACTGCTTTGGGGATGGCTTTGTCCACGGCCCTGACCAGGTCTCCCGTGGTCTCAAAAGGCTTCTCCCTCCGCATTTCAAGGATGATCTGGGCAATCCGCGCGGCCCAGCGTTCATCCGCGTATTGGTACAGTGCTTCCTTTATGGTCATCTCGTCTGAAATATTCAGCCACTCAGCGGCCGTGATGCCACCAGATTGATCCATGCGCATGTCAAGGGGTGCATTTTGATGATAGGAAAACCCTCTCTCCGGGCTGTCCAACTGCCAGGAGGACACGCCCAAGTCCAGCAGCGCGCCGTCCAGTTGAAGCCCCTCTGGCAGCATCGCCTTTGCATCATGGAAATTGCCCCGCAAAAGCCGCACCCTGTGGTCATCCCCCAGGCGCTTGCGGGCAGCCGCCAGGGCTTCCTGATCCCGGTCGATGCCAAACAGCCTGCCCTGATCATCCAGCCGTTCCAGGATACCCGCGCTGTGGCCGCCTCCGCCGATGGTGCCATCAGCATAAACGCCCCCAGGCCTTATTTCAAGGGCCGCCAGCGTTTCCTCATACAGGACGGGAATGTGCTGGAAGCCTGGCACATCGCTCACGCCTGCAGCTCCGCGATGCGTTTGACAATGGTCTTGAGCATCTCCTGGTTGGTGGCGATTTTGTCCTTTTCCTGCTGCACCAGCTGCGCCGGGGCCTTGGCTACAAAGCCCTGGTTGGCCAGTTTGCCCTCGCCCCGTTTGATCTCATCCTGGATCGCCGCCGCCTCCTTCTCAAGGCGGGCCACCTCTTTGCCGATGTCCACCAGTTCGCCCAGGGGAATCAACACTTCCCCGGCTGGGCACACCGCGGATACGGTTTTTTCGTCAAGCGTCTGATCCTGAGCGATGATCACCACATCCTTGGCCCCGGCCAGGCGCTGGAAATAATGGCTCGCCGCCTCCAGGGGCCCTGCCCAGCCCTCAGCCGCCTTGAAATAAAGGCTGGCCCGCTGGCCGGGCTGCACCTTGAGCTCCTGGCGCAGCGCCCGGATGGCCCTGATCATGTCCATCACGCCGGTCATCTGCGCCTCGGGGAAGTCAAGTTCCGCCTGATACGCCGGCCAGTCGGCCAGCATGCAGGAGGCCGCCTCGTTCCCGGGGATCAGCGCGTAGACGGTTTCAGTCAGATAGGGCATAAAGGGGTGCAGCAGACGCAAAAGCGCCGACAGCACATGGCTCAAAACGCCGCGCACCTGGGCCTGACGATCCGGCTCGCCGCCAAACAGATCGCCCTTTGAAAGCTCGATGTACCAGTCGCAGAAGTCATCCCAGGCAAAGTCGTAGATGCTCTGGGCCGCCAGCATCAAATCACCCGTTTCCAGGTGGATTGCCACCTGGCGGGCAGCGCTGTTCATCCGGGAGAGAATCCACTGGTCAGCAGGCTTGAGCCCCTTGAGGTCCAGCTTCTCTTCCCCCTTCAGGTTCATCAGCACAAAGCGGGCCGCATTCCAGATCTTGTTGGCAAAGTTGCGGGCAGCCTCGGTCTTCTCCCGGCTGAAGCGGGAATCAGCCCCCGGCCCCACGCCAAACACCAGGGAGAAGCGCAACGCGTCGGCGCCATACTCATCAATCAATTCCAGCGGGTCAATGCCGTTGCCCAGGGATTTTGACATTTTTCTGCCCAGCTCATCCCGCAGGAGGCCATGGATGAGCACCTGGGAAAAGGGGGTCTCCCCCATAAACTCAATGCCGGAGAAGATCATCCGCGCCACCCAGAAGAAGATGATGTCATAACCGGTCACCAGGGCATTGGTGGGGTAAAAATAGGCCAGGTCCGGCGTCTTCTCAGGCCAGCCCAGGGTGGAGAATGGCCATAGGGCGGACGAGAACCAGGTATCCAGCACATCCTCATCCTGCTGAAGGCGGCTGGAGGCGCAGTCGGGGCAGGTATCAGGCGTGTCGGTTGACACGATGACCTTGCCGCATTCCTGGCAGTACCACACCGGGATGCGGTGCCCCCACCACAGCTGGCGGCTGATGCACCAGTCCTTGATGTTCTCCATCCAGTTGAAGTAGGTTTTTGCAAAGCGCTCGGGAATAAAGCGGGTGTCGCCTTCGCGCACAGCCTTTAATGCGGGCTCAGCCAAGGGCTGCATCTTCACAAACCACTGCTTTGAAATCAAGGGCTCCACCCCGGTTGCGCAGCGTGAGCAGGCGCCCACATTATGGGTATAGTCCTGGGTTTTAACCAGCAAGCCCTGGCCCTCAAGGGCGGTTAACACCTTATTCCTGGCCTCTGCGGCTTGAAGCCCTGCATATTCCGGGCCTGCGGCCTCATTCATGGTGCCATCATCCTTCATCACCCGCAGGATTTCAAGCCCGTGGCGGGCGGCCACTTCAAAGTCGTTGGGGTCATGGGCCGGGGTCATTTTCACAGCGCCGGTGCCAAATTCCATCTCCACATAATCGTCCGCCACCACGGGGATGAGGCGCCCGGTCAGCGGCAGGCGCAGTTTTTTGCCGACCAGGTGGCTGTACCTGGCGTCATCTGGGTTGACCGCAACACCGGTATCCCCCAGCATGGTCTCGGGCCTGGTGGCTAAATATTAGCTAAAAACGAGCGAAAT
>ENA-UOOM01001401-UOOM01001401.1-fermentation-metagenome-genome-assembly--contig:-NODE-1401-length-23315-cov-10.711651_pt1 | contig 23315 bp, 19 predicted proteins | sample MGYA00245781_ERZ724031 | MGnify/ENA primary metagenome ERZ724031 (study PRJEB28704, sample SAMN03018317) | fermentation metagenome | biome: anthropogenic terrestrial biome; feature: soil... | reverse complement strand
CACTACGCATTTGCTATGTAATTCATCTAATATTATGATACCAGGGTCAAAAGGTCGTGCGTTTCATGCTTGCATGAAAAAGCATGACTTTGGGACCCGAAAAACATGAGAAAGTAGCCCGAGTAGGGCGGATTTCGAATGTTTTTAGGATTGCGTGAGCACAAAGTGCGGAGCAATCCGTAGGTATCAGGGAGCAAAATACCTTTTGACCCTGGTATCATATTATGATACCGCCGGGTATATCAAAAGTCAACGCATTAAGATGAGATAATTGGAAATACTACTTCCTCATAAGGAGGAAAGAAGATATGTATCAGTATTTACCAATTCGCGATGTATACGCAAGAGAAATTTTAGATTCCAGAGGGAATCCTACAATAGAAGTAGAGGTACTGGTCGGTGAGGATACAGTGGGGCGTGCGGCTGTGCCGTCTGGCGCTTCTACGGGAAAATACGAGGCGGTGGAACTGCGGGATAATGAGGAGCGTTACGGAGGAAAAGGTGTAGAGAGGGCTGTAGAGCATGTCAACGACCAGATTGCCAGAGCTGTAATCGGCGTGAATGTATTTGATCAGGCAGCCGTGGATGAAGTACTGATTAAAGCTGACGGGAGCAAAAATAAACAGCATCTGGGTGCCAACGCTCTGCTGGGAGTATCCCTGGCGGCGGCAAAAGCAGCCGCAAATGCATTGAAAATGCCGCTTTTCCGATATCTCGGAGGGGTGAACGGACGAAAACTCCCGGTTCCGATGATGAATATTTTAAATGGAGGAGCACATGCAGATAACACATTAGATATTCAGGAATTTATGATTATGCCTGTGGGGGCAGCATCGTTTAAAGAGGGCTTACGCATGTGTGCGGAAATTTACCAGTCATTGAAACGGCTGTTGAAAACAAACGGTTTAAATACAGCGGTGGGAGACGAAGGGGGATTTGCACCTGATCTGCCAGATGCAAAGGAGGCTCTTCGATTCCTCAAACAGGCGGTGGAAGCAGCTGGATATGAGATGGGCAAGGATATTGAAATTGCTCTGGACATCGCCGCATCCGAGTTATACAATGAAGACTTTAAAAAATATGTATTTCCCGGAGAAAGTAAAATGCAGGGGCAGAAGATTGTGCGCTCCGCAGAAGAACTAATCGAATACTACGAAGATCTGGCAATAGAATTTCCGATTCGCTCCATTGAGGATCCACTGGATGAAGAGGACTGGGATGGCTGGGAGCTGCTGACCACAAGACTGGGAAATGACATGCAGTTAGTGGGAGATGATCTTTTCGTCACAAATGTAGAGCGCCTGCAAAAGGGGATTGAGCACAATGTGGCAAATGCTATTTTAGTAAAGGTAAATCAGATTGGAACATTGACTGAGGCCATAGCAGCGATCGAGATGGCACAGAAGAAAGGATATAATGCAATTATATCTCACAGGTCGGGGGAGACAGAGGATACTACAATAGCCGATATTGCAGTGGCATTTAATGCAGGACAGATAAAGACAGGAGCACCCTGCCGTTCTGAAAGAGTGGCAAAATACAACCAGCTGCTGAGGATAGAAGAACAGTTGTAACAGTTCAGCCATCAGCTCGATTTTGCTGCGCTTCATCTCGCTGTGGCAGAGCGCCATATGAATTTTCGGCAGCATATGCATACGAAAGCAAGCTTTCTCCTGCCTACGCTGTCGAAAATTCGCATGGCTGAACTGTTACAACAGTTGAAAAAGTGACGTGAAAAGTTATTGCAAAATTCTTACATCTATGATACGATAACTGTGGTTTATCTGCAGGAGGTATAGGTGAATGGATATTTTAAAGATTGTTTTAACGATTATATTTGTAATAGATTGTATTGCATTGTCAGCAATTATTCTTCTTCAGGAAGGTAAGTCTGCAGGACTTGGAACTATCAGCGGAATGGCTGATACTTATTGGGGACATAATAAGGGACGTTCCATGGAAGGTGCTCTTGTAAAGTCAACAAAGTTTTTGGCCATTTTGTTTATAGTACTGGCACTGGTTTTGAATCTGAAAGTATTCAACTAAGAAGATAAATGATTGAACACTCTATGCAGCGGTTATAGAGTGTTTTTTTCTTACCTTTAATGGATAAAAGATTAAAGTCTGTGTGAATCAGGCGGAATGAGAATTTTAATATGCGGCAAGATAAGAGGAGGGAGTGAAGGAGAGCCGAACGGACCCTCTTGAATAGTTACAAAGATAGTTATAAAAAACACAGGAAGAGGTGAGAAAGTGGATCAGACATTTGAAAAGAGAAAGAAAGTGATCTATGATTTTATTTGCGATGATTTGTATGTACCCATGAAGAAGAAAGAAATTGCAATTCTTTTACAAATACCTAAAGAACAGAGGGGAGAGCTGACAGAAGTGCTGGATGCCCTGGAGGCAGAAGGAAAAGTCTTTGTCTCAAAAAAAGGAAAGTATACAAAAGGACAGGCAAAGCGGATGAGTGGTGTCTTCCAGGCCAATGCACGGGGATTTGGTTTCGTGCTCCAGGAGGGCGAAACGGGGGATGTCTTTATCTCCGAGGAAAATACCAACGGCGCTTTTGATGGAGACCGTGTAGAGTTTGTGATCACGAAAGAGACAGATGGCCGGGATTCCCACGAGGGAAAGAGAAAAGAGGGAAAGGTTGTAGGCATTCTTTCACATGGGACAACTAAAGTTGTAGGGCTTTATGAAAAATACAAGAATTTTGGCTTTGTGCGGCCTGACAATCAGCGTGTACTGAATGATGTTTACATTCCCGCAGGGAAGGAAAAGGGAGCCATAACCGGACACAAGGTGGTTGTGGAGTTGACTTCCTATGGCGGTGAGGATATGAAACCAGAAGGAAGGGTTGTGGAGATTATAGGACACATTAATGACCCGGGAACGGATATCATGTCTATTGTGAAGGGCTATGACCTTCCTGTGGAGTTCCCCGAAAGAGTTCTGAATCAGGCGGAGCGTGTGGGGCAAAAGGTCAGCGAAGCAGACATGGCCGGCAGAATGGATTTGCGGGACTGGCAGATGGTGACGATTGATGGAGAAGATGCAAAGGATCTGGACGATGCTGTATCCCTGACAAAAGAAGGGGATAATTATCGTCTTGGTGTTCATATCGCTGATGTTACGAATTATGTACAGGAGAAAAGTGCTCTTGACAGGGAGGCGCTGAACAGAGGAACCAGTGTTTATCTTGCAGACAGAGTAATCCCCATGCTGCCCCATAAATTGTCCAATGGTATATGCTCCCTTAATGCCGGAGAGAATCGTCTGGCGCTCAGTTGTATCATGACAATCAATGGAAAAGGTGAAATAATTGATCATGTAATTGCCGAGACCGTTATCAGGGTAGAGGAGCGGATGAGCTATACAAGTGTGGCGAAAATATTGGAGGAGCAGGCGGGAAAGGAATCTCCAAAGACAGAAAGTGAGAAATACCGCGATTTAGTTCCCATGTTTCTGCTGATGGCAGAATTGTCAGGAAAATTGCGGGACAAGCGCAGAAAGCGGGGTTCCATTGACTTTGATTTTCCAGAGACAAAAATGATACTGGATGAGAACGGTAAACCCATCAATATTAAGCCTTATGACAGAAATGCGGCGACGAAGATTATTGAAGATTTTATGCTTATGGCTAATGAAACCGTGGCGGAGGAATACTACTGGCGGGAGCTTCCATTTTTGTACCGTACCCATGAACAGCCGGATGAAGAAAAGATTAAAAAGTTAAGCACATTTATCAATAATTTTGGATTCCATATTCATGTAGGAAACAGTGAGGTGAAGCCAAAGGAAGTACAGAAATTGCTGGGTCAGGTGGAAGGAACCCCTCAAGAGGCCCTGATCAGCCGGCTGGCCCTGCGCTCTATGAGACAGGCAAGGTATACACCGGAAAATACGGGACATTTTGGCCTGGCCGCAAAGTATTACACTCATTTCACATCACCAATCCGCCGGTATCCTGATCTGCAGATTCATCGTATTATCAAGGAGAACATCCGGGGAAAACTGGATGGGGACCGCATTGCACATTATGAGAAAATACTTCCCGAAGTTGCCCTCCAGTCGAGTATGAGGGAGCGCCGGGCAGATGAGGCTGAACGTGAGACTGTCAAGCTTAAAAAGACGGAGTATATGCAGGACCATATCGGAGATATATTTGAAGGTGTTATATCAGGGCTCACAAAGTGGGGCGCCTATGTAGAATTGCATAATACAATAGAAGGTCTTGTACATGTGACGAATATGAGGGATGACCACTACGATTATATAGAAGGGCAGTATGAAATGGTGGGAGAGCATACCCGCAATGTGTATAGGCTGGGACAGCAGGTCAAGGTCCGGGTTCTGGGGGCGGACCGCCTGCAGCGAACCATTGATTTTGAATTTGTAACTGTTCAGAACCAAGCAGATATATTGAGGGATGTCCTGTGAAAGTTTGCTTCGGAATAGTTACTTGAATTTTATGGGTAACCCGGGGGCGAAGATTAAGGAAAGGAAAATGTTATGGCTAAAGGAGAGGGCAAACTGATTGCCAACAATAAAAAGGCATATCACGATTATTTTATTCTGGAGAAGTATGAGGCCGGGATAGTCCTGCACGGCACAGAGGTGAAATCACTGCGGATGGGGCAGTGCAGTATAAAGGAAGCGTTTATCCGCGTTGAGGACGGAGAAATTTTTATCTATGGGATGCATGTCAGTCCATATGAAAAAGGAAACATTTTTAATAAAGATCCTTTGCGGGTGAGGAAGCTCCTCCTCCATAAAAATGAGATAAACAAATTGTTCGGGAAGATGAAGGAAAAAGGCAATACCCTTGTGCCCCTGCGTGTTTATTTTAGCGGAAGTCTTGTAAAAGTAGAGATTGGGCTGGCTAAAGGAAAGAAGCAGTATGATAAAAGAGAAGACATTGCCAAAAAGGATCAGAAGCGGGAGGCACAGAGGGAATTTAAAGTGCGCAATCTGGGGTAAAATGATATGAATGTGGTTAAGGTTAGGAATATTGAGATAGGTACGGGAATTCCCAAAATCTGTATCCCCATTGTTGGCAAAACAAAAGAGGGTATTCTAGAGGGGGCGCGAAATGTTTGTAAATTGAAAGCAGATGTGGCAGAGTGGCGTGCAGACTGGTACGAGGATATCTTTGATTTCGCCGGGGTGAAAGTGATTTTGAGGGAACTTCGGGAAGTGCTGGGCGATATCCCCTTGCTGTTTACTTTTCGCACATCAAAAGAAGGAGGGGAAATGGCAATTGCCACAGAGGATTACGTGACGCTGAATCGGAAAGTGATATGTTCCGGGAATATAGATCTGGTTGATGTGGAGATATTCAGTGGGGATAAGACTGTGGAGATCCTCATTAGCACGGCTCATAAATATGATGTGAAAGTAATTGCCTCCAATCATGATTTTCAGAGAACTCCGGATAAAGCCGAAATCATATCCCGCCTGTGCAGGATGCAAAAGCAGGGGGCAGACATTGCCAAGATTGCCGTAATGCCGCAGAACAAAAAAGATGTACTTACACTCCTTTCAGCTACGGAGGAAATGACAGCGAAACATGGAGATACCCCAATCATTACAATGTCCATGTCGGGAGCAGGTGTCATCAGCCGTCTGTGCGGAGAAGTCTTCGGCTCTGCACTCACCTTCGGAGCAGCAGAAAAGACATCTGCTCCGGGACAAATGCGAGTGGAAGAGCTCAGAACAGTGTTGAAACTGCTCCACAAAAGCTTGTAAAAGATAGATGCTCCAATATTAGCTTGAGTCTTCCACGGGCCTGGCCTTTGTGATATACTAGAAAGAAAAAAGGCCGGGGGGTGTCGAAATGAAAAATTTTATAAAAGAATTTAAAGAATTCATCAGCCGCGGAAATGTAATGGATATGGCGGTAGGTATCATTATTGGCGGCGCATTTACAGCCATAGTATCTTCATTGGTAGATGATATTATTAATCCTATTTTAGGATTATTAGGAGGGGCAAACCTGGACAAGCTGAAAGCGTCACTGCTCGGGGAAGTTACTCTGAACTATGGCAAGTTTATAGCTGCAATTATCAACTTTCTGCTCATGGCGCTGATACTTTTTCTAATTATAAAAGCACTCAATAAAGCATCTTCTTTACGCCCCAAAAAAGAGGAAGAGGCTGTAACAAAGATATGCCCTTTTTGTAAAAGTGAGATTGACATAGAAGCTACACGGTGTCCTCATTGTACATCTCAGTTAGGCGAATAGTTAATAATTTAGAAAGACAGGGGAAGCAGTTTATTGTGACAGTTTCCCCTGTCTTAACAACTTATTGGCAATAAATCTGCAGAGCATCACGGAGAAATTCGGCACATCCTTCTTCAATGTCATCGTAATATTTTTTGAAACGTGGGTCTGCCACATAAGTCTGGGCAAGACCAAGATGGGCTTCCTTTGAGTAATGATTCCAGGAGTATTCCAGCCATTCTCTGTGCATGGCACATACTTGCTGTGCAAGTTCACTTGAAGGGTCTCCCTGCTCAAAGGCAATTTTTAAAGATTCATTGATTTTCCGGGACAGTGCCTGAGCACTTTCATATTGCTCGGCTGTCAGCCCCAACAATTTGGCATTACTGTCATCTATAACAGAATCACCGTATTTTTCACGAATCTCTTTGCCGTACTGTCTTTCATTTTCATCCACCATTTTTTGCTTAAAACTTTCAAACTTTTCCCTATCGCTCATTACTATTTCTCCTTTCGATGCAGCTATGGTCTTTTCCACACTGGCAATCAACGCCTCTATCTGCGTCCTTTTTGCCTTCAAGGCCAGGAGATGACTCTGCAGCGCAGCAATACCATCATAATCTTTTGCGCTGACAATTCTTTTGATTTCATCAAGCGGCACTTCAAGTTCGCGGTAGAATAAAATCTGCTGCAAAAGATCCACTTCCTTTTGTCCATATACCCTGTATCCGTTGCTGCTTATCCGTTGAGGTGTCAACAATTCTATTTGGTCGTAATAGCGCAGGGTACGGGTGCTGACCCCGGCCAGTCTGGCCAGCTTATTGATACTGTACTGCATATGAGAGCCTCCTTTACTTGTATTGTGGAAATAAAAGTGTGTTGTTCATTTACTGAACTAATAAGAGCATAGACTATTACGCAACGTAAAGGTCAATAGTTAAAAAAAAAGGAAGCAACATATTTTCTGCTTCCCTTAATAGTGGACCTGGCGGGAATCGAACCCGCGTCCAAAAACCTATCCCATGTACTTCTACTATCATAGTCAGTTCTTTTTCATTCCCTCTGCCGTACGGGAACCAACACCCTTACGGTTTCAGTAGCTTCATGATACGCCTATCGGTTCAAAGCTTTGCCGATATCGTTTCCCACATAGTTGGTGCCAGATTCCTAAGGTGCGGGTACCTCAGGGCTGACATGCAGCATTTAGGCTGCAGCTAATTCGAAATTATCGTTAGCGTTTAATTTTAAGTTTGCGATTTGACGCATCAGCCTGCGGATAGCTTCTCCATCTTCAAGATCCCTGTCGAAACCAGTACAAGCCCTTGTATGATGTTCAAAGATACGTGGCAATACCCACACTTCTCTACATATTCATTTTATAAAAAAGAGATTATAAAGTCAAGGTATTCGTAGTAGTTCATATTTTTTTCATAATCAACGGGTTTCTTTATTAAGTTTCTGTGATAATATATAATAAAATGGTAACTGCTCAGAACCAAGCAGACATATTAAAAAATAATTCGTGAAAGCTTGCTTTCTAAGGAGAATTTTTTGATATATCTATTTGGCGAGAGCCAAACAGCGAGAAAACCGTAGGTTTTCGAGCTTGGTTCTGAATAGTTACATAAAATGTAAAAAAGAGAGGTTATTGATATGCCGACAACATATGCACATTATAAATTTGGGGGAGACGTCATCAGCGCCCTTCCAAGACCGCTTCAGCGTGCGGTAGAAAATAACAGAGAATTGTTTGATATCGGTCTTCACGGGCCGGATATTTTATTTTACTATAATGCAATTGACAAGTCTAATCCGATAATTCAGCAGGGACACGCAATTCATAAAAAGCCAGCGGCTGAGTTCTTTAAGCGGGCGGAGGATATTCTGAAAAGAGAAGAGGATACTGCAGCGGCCAGAGCATACATATATGGATTTATATGCCATTTTGTTCTGGACAGCGAATGTCACAAGTATATTCAGAAAATGATGTATGTCAGTGGACTTACACATTCAGAGATAGAAAAGGAATTTGACAGGTACCTGCTGACGGAAGACTATATCAACCCGCTGCGTTATCTTGCCACAAATCATATTCATCCAAGTCTGGAAAATGCACAGGTGATTGCACCGTTTTTTGATAATCTGCCGGCAGAGACAGTAAGGAAGTCGTTAAAGGCTATGATATTTTATCATAAGCTGCTTTTGGCACCCGGGAAGAAAAAGAGAAAATTATTGTTTACAAGTATGAAACTTTTGGGTAAATATGAGACCATGCACGGGATGGTGGTAAATGAAGAGCCAAATCCAGAGTGTGAACAGTATTGTCTTTTGCTAAAAAAGCTCTATGCAGGAGCAGTGACGATAGCGGCAGATTTGATTGTTAAGTTTCAAAAATCATTATTCCAGGGTGTTGAACTGCCTGTACGTTTCCAGGAAACTTTCGATGCGGGAAAACACTGGAAGGAATTGCCTCTATAAACAGAAGATATATGATAAAATAAGAAAGGCACCTCAACTATATGAGACTGCTCTGAGAATATAACAATTACACAAGGAGACTAGAATGGAAGATTTCGTAAAATTAGAAAACGTTACCAAGGTATATAAGACAGGAGAAGTGGAAATCCGTGCAGTGGACGGGATAGACTTTGCAATTAAAAAGGGCGAGTTTGTAATTATTGTAGGGCCCAGTGGTGCGGGCAAGACAACTGTCCTGAATATTCTGGGAGGGATGGATTCTGCAACAAGTGGAAAAATCACGGTGGATGGGGCGGACATCACAAGCTGCAACGCGAAACAGCTGACAGGTTACCGGCGGGAGGACATCGGGTTTGTATTCCAATTCTATAATCTTGTTCCGAATCTTACAGCTTTGGAGAATGTAGAGCTTGCTCTTCAGATATGCAAAGAACCGTTGGACGCTGCAAAGGTGCTGGAAGAAGTGGGTTTGGGAGAGCGCCTGAATAACTTTCCGGCCCAGCTCTCCGGGGGAGAACAGCAGCGAGTGTCCATCGCCCGGGCCCTCGCAAAGAACCCTAAGCTTCTTCTCTGTGATGAACCCACAGGGGCATTGGACTACAATACAGGCCGTTCTATTTTAAAGCTTCTTCAGAATATGTGCAGGGAGAGGGGGATGACAGTTATTGTTATCACACATAATTCAGCCCTTGCACCTATGGGGGATCGGTTGATTAAGATTAAAAACGGAAAAGTTTCGAGCATTGAAGAAAACAAAAATCCTGTATCAATTGATGAGATAGAATGGTAGGTTAAGCACATGAGCAGAAAAGCACTGAGAAAAGATTTTTATATGGAAATCCGAAAAAGTTTGGGCCGTTTTTTGTGCATTTTTGCTATTGTTGCAATCGGAGTCGCATTTTTTTCCGGTATCCGTTCGACTGAGCCGGATATGCGTCTGTCAGCGGATGCTTATTTTGACAGGCAGAATCTGATGGATCTTAAAGTTGTCAGCACATTGGGATTGACTGAGGATGATTTGAATGCTCTGGAAAAGGTGAAAGGGATTAAGAAAGTGGAGGCAGGGTACTCCGCAGATGTTCTTTGCACGGTGAAAGACAGCAGCGAGGTAGTGCATATGTCATCTCTTCTTCCATCTATGAATGAGGTGGCCGTAGAAGAGGGGCGGCTGCCAAAGGCGGCGGATGAGTGTCTGGCGGATGTGGATTTCCTTACAGGCAGCGGCTATAAAGTCGGGGATAAAATTACATTTCAGTCAGGAACAAAGGATGACATAAAGGATACACTGAAAACGGATACCTTTACGATTGTAGGGACAGCGAGCAGTTCCGAATACATTTCATTTCAGCGCGGAAACAGTGCAATAGGTACAGGTGTAGTCAGCGGATTTGTATGTGTACCGGAAAGCAGTTTTGATATGGATGTATTTACAGAAATGTATGCCTCGGTGGAGGGGGCGAAAGAGCTGACTGCATTTACGGATGCCTATGACGGCAAGGTGGGGGACACTCTGGATGAGGTAGAAAAAATCCGTAAAGAGAGAGAACAGGCCCGGTACCAGGAGATTGTAGATGAAGCTACGGGAAAATTGAATGATGCAAAGAAAGAGCTGGCAGATTCTAAAGCAGAGGCAAATGAAAAACTGGAGGATGCCAGGCTGCAGATTGAGGATGGAAGACAGCAGATTGAGGACGCCAAGGCAGAGATAGCAAATGGCTATGCACAGCTTGACGATTCCAGAAATCAATTGGTTGAAAAGCAGGCGGAACTGGATGCCGGGTATGAGGAATTAAATACCCAGTCGGATACCTTCAATCAGAAAGCAGGGGAGCTGGATGCGGCAAAGGCGCAGTACGATGCTCTGGCTGGGAGTGGGCAGAACGATGAACAGACGCAGCAGATTCTGGCTGCCATGTCCGCCCAGATTACGCAGGGTGAAGCCCAGATTGAAGCAGCCCGTGCACAAATAGAAGGAGCGAAAGCGCAGCTGGATGACGGACAGCAGCAGATCAATGACGGTTGGAGACAGATTGATGAGGCCCAGGCAGAGCTTGTCTCAGGAGAAGCAGAGCTATCTGCTAAGGAGCAGGAATTAAATGATGCTCAGGCCGAGTATGAGGATGCAAAAGCCGAGGCGGACAGTAAAATTGCCGACGGTGAGAAGAAGCTCCGGGATGCCGAGAAGGATATCAAAAAGATAGAACATGCAAAATGGTATATCACTGACAGAAACGATCTATCAGAATATGCAGGCTATGGAGACAACGCGGACCGCATAAAAGCCATAGGAAAAGTGTTCCCCGTGCTGTTCTTTTTAGTGGCGGCTCTGATTAGCCTGACTACTATGACCCGTATGGTGGAAGAACAGCGGACCTTGATTGGAACGTTGAAAGCTCTTGGTTATGAGCGCCATGCAATAGCAGGAAAATATATTGGATATGCTGCCCTTGCTACGGTAAGCGGCAGTGTGTTGGGAATATTAGTCGGCGAAAAAATCTTGCCATATATTATAATCAGGGCCTACGGAATCATATATCAGCACATGGATGCTATGCGTCTCCCATACAATATGTTTTATGGCCTGGCGGCAGCACTGGCAGCACTGGCTTGTACACTCTTTGCTGCAGTCTTTTCCTGTTTTAATGAGCTGCGGGAGCAGGCAGCGGAGTTAATGCGGCCTCCGGCGCCGAAGCAGGGCAAGAGAGTCTTTCTGGAGCGGATACCGTTCATATGGAAGCACTTAAGCTTTACATGGAAGGCGACAGTGCGAAATTTGATACGGTACAAAAAGCGTTTCTTCATGACAGTTTTCGGTATAGGCGGCTGCATGGCGCTGCTGCTGGTCGGGTTTGGACTGAGGAACTCTATATTTGATATTACGGCCCTGCAATATGGTGAGATTCAGCTATACAGCGGAGATATTATTCTCGACACAGATGCTTCCGAGGCAGAACAAGAAGAAGCATATGATAAATTGAATTCGGATGACCGGGTGGAGGACACTGCAAAGAACCTGCTTCGGCAGGTGGAACTGTCTCATGGAAAGACAACAAAGGATGTATATCTGAATGTGCCGGAAGACACAGATAAATTCTCGGATTTTGTTGTATTTCAGAACCGTATAACGAAGGAAAAATATACACTGGACAATTCAGGAGTAATTTTAACAGAAAAAGTTGCAAAGATGCTGGACGTGAAGGCTGGGGATAAGATTACGATAAAAGATGAGGATAAAGGGGAAGCAGAGGCTAAAGTTCACAGTATCAGTGAAAATTATGTCGGACATTACATCTATCTATCTCCGAAATATTATGAAAAGTTATTTGGCAGCGCACCGGAGTATAATTCGATATATTATAACATGAAGCCAGACGAGATAGACAGTGAGGAAAAAGTGGGAGAAGCTGTCCTGCAGTCCGACGGTGCTTTAAGTGTAAGTTATGCCGGTGATATCCGAAAGCAATTTGAAGATATGCTGAGCAGCATGGATATAGTTGTAGTCGTTCTTGTGATGTCGGCAGGACTGCTTGCTTTTGTAGTACTCTATAACCTGAATAATATCAATATCACGGAGCGCCGAAGAGAGCTGGCAACATTGAAGGTTCTGGGATTCTTTAACAATGAGGTGTCGGCTTATGTGTATAGGGAGAACATTATTCTGACAATCATCGGATCCATAGTCGGAATTTTGCTGGGAATTGTTTTGCACCAGTATGTAATTGTGACGGCAGAGATAGACTCGGCGATGTTCGGAAGAACAATAGATTTCAGCAGCTATATTTACAGCATTTTAATTACAATAGCCTTCTCTGTGTTTGTAAATGGAGTGATGTACTTTAAATTGAAAAAAATTGATATGGTAGAGTCTTTAAAAAGTGTGGAATAGAAGCAGAAAAATTCACATTTTTTACATACTTGCCTGTTATTATACAAAAAACAGATAGGGATGTCATTGGATACTGTGTTGTTGGATAGGAGACGATTTCGATGGAAAAAACAAAGATTTTAGTTGTGGATGACGAGAGCAGGATGCGCAAGCTGGTAAGGGACTTTCTCGCCAGGGAAGGTTATGTTGTTCTGGAAGCCGGGGATGGAATGGAAGCGATGGATCTTTTTTATGCGGACAAGGATATTGCTTTGATTATATTAGACGTTATGATGCCCAAGATGGACGGCTGGCAGGTCTGCAGGGAAATACGTGAGCATTCTAAAGTCCCGGTCATTATGCTCACAGCCCGTTCGGAGGAGCGGGATGAGCTTCAGGGATTTGAGCTGGGAGTGGATGAGTATATATCGAAGCCATTCAGTCCTAAGATTCTGGTGGCCAGAGTAGGGGCCATACTCCGCAGGACGAAAGGGCTGGAAGTAGAGGAGATAATGGATGCCGGCGGTATTGTGATTGACAAGACAGCTCATATCGTAACAATAGATGAAAAACCAGTGGAGCTAAGCTATAAAGAGTTTGAGCTTTTGTCTTATTTTGTAGAAAATCAGGGAATTGCTTTGTCCAGAGAAAAAATATTAAATAATGTATGGAATTATGACTATTTTGGAGATGCACGTACCATTGATACCCATGTGAAGAAGCTGAGAAGTAAACTGGGCGATAAAGGCGAGTACATCAAAACCATCTGGGGCATGGGCTATAAATTTGAGGTAGAGGTATGAGGCATTCCATAAGACGGCAGATGATGGTTGTTTTTGTCGGGCTGATCGTCTTTATACTGGTGATCATATTTGCCGTAAACTCAGGCTTTTTGGAGGAATATTATATTCTCCACAAGCAAGCAGATCTGACCGGCACCTACACTGTTCTCGAGAAGGCGGTCGCAAATGAGAATATTGACACCGATTCTGTTATTGAAAAGCTGACACATCAGACCGAGAGAACCAACATTTCGGCAGTTGTGATGAAGACAGATGGAACCATTATTTTTTCTACGGTAAGAGATAAAGACAGTCCGCTGTACCTGAAACTTTTGGCCTATATGTTTGATAAAAATAAGGACACCGGGAAGATACTGGAAAGCACAGATTCTTATCAGATTTATAAAACCCGGGACTTTATGACTCAGATAGACTATCTGGAAATGTGGGGGGCACTCTCCGATAACACCATTTTTGTCATGCGAAGTCCTCTGGAGAGCATTCGGGAAAGTGCAGATTTGGCAAATAAGTTCCTTGTATATATGGGAATGTTTGCAGTAATCCTTGGAAGTGTTCTGGTGAGTTATTTTTCCAGAAAGATTACGGAGCCTATCAAGGAGCTGGTGGGGTTGTCACAGAGGATGGCAAATCTTGATTTTGAAGCCAGGTATACCAGTGGAGGAGATAATGAAATTGGTGTTCTGGGACAGAATTTTAATGCAATGTCGTCACGTCTGGAAAGAACCATCTCGGAACTAAAAGGTGTAAACAATCAGTTACAGGCGGATATTGAGGAGAAAGAGAAACTTGAGGATATGCGCAATGAGTTCCTGGGTAATGTATCACACGAGCTGAAGACACCCATTGCCCTGATTCAGGGCTATGCGGAAGGACTGAAGGAGGGTGTCAGCGATGACTCGGAAAGCCGTGAATTCTACTGCGATGTGATTATGGACGAAGCAAATAAGATGAACCAGATGGTAAGAAATCTCCTGACACTTAACCAGCTGGAATTTGGCGCCCAGGATCTGGAATTTGGGCACTTTGATATTGTGGGAATGATACAAGGCGTGATTGCAAGCTGTGAAATTCTTATCCAACAGGCAGAGGCCTCTGTAGATTTCATTGCAGATGAGAAAGTTTACGTCTGGGCAGATGAGTTTAAGACCGAACAGGTAATACGCAATTATTTAACAAATGCAATTCACCATGTAGAAAATGAAAAACGGATTGAAGTCAGAGTAATTTCTAAAGAAGAGATAGTGAGGGTGACAGTATTCAACAGTGGGAGACCTATACCGGAGGAGGATCTGGGCAAGCTGTGGGACAAGTTTTATAAAGTGGATAAGGCCCACACACGAGAATACGGCGGAAACGGAATAGGGCTGTCTATCGTAAAGGCGATTATGGACTCTTTTCATCAGCAATATGGTGTGAACAATTTTGAGAATGGGGTGGAGTTCTGGTTTGAATTGGATCGGGAGGCCTCGACTAAAAATTCCTTGAAAAACATAAAAAAGTAAGGTAAAATATTTTTATTCCCGCGAGCAACGAGCCAAATAGAAATGCTTTCATTTCCATCTGGCGACTGCCGCGGGGGTCAAAGACCCTGCAGCTTGCTGCGCTGCAGGTTTGATGCCCCGTCAGTTTGCTGCGGGGTCTTTGACTAAGGCATACAATGTGTCAACAACCAATGGAGGTGTCACGTATGCCTTATTTTGGTATTTGTGTCTTGTTTCTGACCGTCATTGAAGGTGAAAAGAGAGAGGAGAAAGACATGTTTGAAAAAGTGAATGCGATAGTGGAGCTGGTAAACGGTAAAGTGTGGGGCTGGGGGATGATCGTCCTGTTGTTCGGAACACACATATTTCTTACTATCCGTACAGGGTTTATTCAGAAAGCGTCAATTACGAAAGGCATTAAGTTATCCGTTACAAAGGACGAGGGGGCGGAAGGCGAGGTCAGTCAGTTTGGGGCATTGACGACAGCGCTTGCGTCTACGATTGGGACAGGCAATATTATTGGAGTGGGAACCGCGGTTGCAATGGGGGGACCGGGGGCTGTCCTCTGGTGTTGGCTCACCGGTGTTTTTGGTATTGCCACAAAATACGCAGAGTCTTTGATTGCTGTAAAGTACCGGGTGAAGACAAAAGATGGGAGAATGCAGGGCGGTGCAATGTACGCACTGGAGCGGGGCTTAAACATGCGCTGGCTGGGAGTGATTTTTGCGGTACTTGCAGGATTTGCTTCCTTTGGAATCGGATGCGCGACTCAGGTAAACGCAATCGCCACAGTCTGCCAGGAGAATCTGGGAATTCCTCCATGGATTGTAGGAATTGTAATCGCAGTTTTGACAGCAGTTGTTATATTCGGAGGAATTAAGAGTATCGCAAATGTCTGTGAAAAGCTGGTTCCCTTTATGGCAATATTTTATGTGTTGGGCTGCCTGATCATTCTTGGGATTAACTATGATTTTATTATTCCGGCAATTGTAACGATCTGTAAGCTTGCCTTCACGCCTGGGGCTGCGGCAGGAGGCCTTGTGGGCGGAGGCTTGCGTCTGGCTATCCAATATGGTGTGGCAAGAGGCCTGTTCTCCAATGAGTCAGGTATGGGCTCTGCGCCTATTGCGGCAGCGGCAGCTCAGACAAGAAATCCGGTTCGCCAGGCACTGGTATCTTCCACGGGAACATTCTGGGATACGGTTGTAGTATGCCTGATGACAGGTCTGGTGCTTGTTACAACAATTATGAAGAATCCGGCAATCAACGCCGACGAAATAGCCAACGGCGGTGTGCTGACCTCAATGGCATTTGCGCAGATTCCGTACATAGGACCTGTTATTCTGGTAGTCGGCATTATTTCATTTGCTTTTTCTACTGTTTTAGGCTGGGCTTATTATGGTGAACGGTGCGTGGAATATTTTGCAGGAAAGAAAGGTCTGGTTCCTTACCGTGTGCTTTATGTAGTTGTTGCTGCGATTGCACCAGTTGTATCTTTGAACCTGGTGTGGCTGATTGCAGATACACTCAATGCACTGATGGCAATCCCAAATCTGATAGCGGTACTTCTTTTGTCACCGATTGTCGTGAAGGAAACAAAGAAATATATCAATAATCTGGATGCGGTGGATGATACCCCGGTTCCGGTCGTTGAGACGGGGCACGGACAAAGGAAAGCAAAGGGATGAGCAGAGGAAGAGTAAAGGAGTCATGTAACATATGATAGCGGTGATTGATTACGGTGCGGGAAATATAAAAAGTGTGGAGAAGGCATTGCTCTTTTTAGGCCAGAATGTTGTGATTACCAGAGATGAAGAGCAGATTCTGAAGGCCGATAAAGTAATTCTTCCCGGTGTAGGAGCCTTTGGAGATGCTATGGAAAATTTAAATAAGTACAGACTTGACCGGGTAATCCGGCAGGTGTCTCAAAAGGGAATTCCTTTTTTGGGAATCTGTCTTGGGCTGCAGCTTTTGTTTGAAAGAAGCGATGAAGCACCGGGTGTCCCGGGCCTGGGCCTTTTAGAAGGAGAAATCCTGCGGATTCCAGGAGGAGAGGGGATTAAGATTCCTCACATGGGATGGAATTCCCTGCAGCTGGAAAACAATGGAAGACTGTTCAGAGGAATTCCCCGGCAGTCATATGTTTACTTTGTACATTCCTATTATTTGAAGGCGAAAGACGAAGCAATTGTAAAAGCAACCACAGAATACAATGTCCGCATTCATGCTTCTGTAGAAAAGAATAATGTGTTTGCCTGCCAGTTTCATCCGGAAAAGAGTAGTGATGTGGGAATTCAGATACTGAAAAACTTCGTGGAATTGGGCCGGGAGGAATTATAATGTTTACAAAAAGGATTATTCCCTGTCTGGATGTGAATGCCGGCAGGGTTGTGAAAGGTGTTAATTTTGTAGATCTTCAGGATGCCGGAGATCCGGTGGAAATAGCGAAAGCGTATGATAAAGCAGGGGCGGATGAACTAGTTTTTCTGGATATAACAGCCTCCTCTGATAACAGAGACACAGTGGTAGATATGGTAAGAAAGGTTGCCCGATGTGTTTTTATTCCTTTTACCGTAGGAGGAGGGATCCGCACGGTGGGAGACTTTAAAACTCTGCTTCGGGAGGGTGCGGATAAGATATCTATTAATTCTTCTGCAATTAATACACCCGGATTAATACAAGATGCAGCAGAAAAATTTGGCAGCCAGTGTGTGGTGGTGGCAATTGATGCGAAGAAAAGGTCAGATGGGTGTGGCTGGAACATTTATAAAAACGGCGGCAGGATAGATATGGGTATTGATGCGGTGGAATGGGCGAAAAAAGTGGAAGGTCTGGGTGCGGGAGAAATTCTTCTGACAAGCATGGACTGTGACGGGACAAAGGCCGGATATGATCTGGATTTGACACGGACAATAGCTGATAGTGTCTCCATACCAGTGATTGCATCGGGAGGTGCCGGGACACTGGAACATTTTAAGGACGCACTGACAGATGGAAAGGCAGATGCGGCTCTTGCGGCATCGCTCTTCCATTACAAGGAACTGGAAATCAGGGAAGTGAAGGAATACCTGCGTGGGGAAGGAATCTCTGTGAGATTGTAGTTACTGTTGAAAAAAAGAAAAAGATAGGAGTGTATATTTTATGTCAGGATTAAGCGGCGATTGGTATGAAGCATTGAAAGGTGAGTTTAAAAAACCCTATTACAAACAATTGTTTGTCCGGGTAAATGAGGAATATAGGACACACAAGATTTTCCCGCCTGCCAATGATATTTTCAATGCATTTCATTTAACACCTCTAAAGGACGTAAAAGTAGTGATTCTGGGGCAAGATCCTTATCACAACGACGGACAGGCCCATGGGCTTTGTTTTTCTGTGAAAAAAGGTGTGGACATACCTCCTTCTTTAGTTAATATTTATCAGGAGCTTCATGATGATCTGGGATGTACGATTCCTAACCATGGCTGTCTGACAAAATGGGCCGAACAGGGAGTATTAATGCTCAACACAGTACTTACGGTTCGCGCACACCAGGCAAATTCTCTCAGGGGAATAGGCTGGGAAGAGTTTACCGATGCGGCGATTGAAGTACTCAATACTCAGGACAGACCTATTGTATTTATCTTGTGGGGAGGTCCCGCACAGCGGAAAAACTCCATGCTGAATAATCCCCGGCACTTGATATTGCAGGCGCCTCATCCAAGCCCCCTCTCGGCATACAGGGGATTTTTTGGCAGCAAACCTTTTAGCCAGACCAATAAATTTCTGGAGGAACATGGACTAGAGCCTGTGGACTGGCAGATAAAATAAAAAACTTGCAGACAATATACTGTCTCATTGATTCCCGCGAGCAACGAGCCAAGCGGAAATGCTTGCATTTCCATTTGGCAACTGCCGCGAGGGTCAAAGACCCCGCAGCTTGCTGCGGGGTCTTTGACTTTGAAGAAAGATCAGTGGGGCAGTTTTTTTGCGAAAAAAGATAATTGTAACCACTTAGAGCAAAGTGTGAAAACCTGCAGCCAATCTTAAGAAAATCTTCACAAATTGTACTGGGAAATATTTTGTTTTTATAAGTATGATATAGGATAAACGTTGAGAAAAGGAGGGGTTCGGTGAATAAGGTCATTGAAGTCGGGAACCTGTATAAGCTGTATCGGGTAGGGGATTCCATAGTGAGAGCACTGGCCGGCGTGGACTTTGAGATATACGAGGGCGAATTTTGTGCGATAGTGGGTACCTCAGGCTCAGGAAAATCTACACTTTTGAATATGCTCGCAGGCCTGGAGAAACCCACAAAAGGGGAAGTCGTTATCGCGGGACAGCATATGGAGAAGCTGAACGAGGACGGGCTGGTGAAATTCAGACGAGAGAATGTAGGATTTATTTTTCAGTCTTTTCATTTGATAGGAACAATGAATGCACTTGAAAATGTAGCATTGCCGCTGTCTTTTAGAGGCGAGGCTAAGAATATCAGACTGCAGAAGGCGGATGAGATGTTGGATTTGGTAAATCTAAAGAAACATAAAAAGCATCTGCCCAGCCAAATGTCAGGGGGACAGCAGCAAAGAGTCGGTGTGGCAAGGGCACTGGTGGCGGACCCCAGAATCATATTCGCGGATGAGCCTACGGGAAATCTGGATTCCCATACATCAGAAGAGGTGATGAGACTCATGCAGCGGATAGTGCGGGAGAGAAAGAAAACACTAGTGATGGTTACGCATGACGATCATCTTGCCACATATGCAGACAGAATATTTCATATCATGGACGGGAAAATCGTAAAGATTGAAAACAATCATAAAGAGAGGGAGGAAAAGGAACATGAAACTGTTTAAGAGGGGGGTGCAGGCTGCGGTAAGCCTTGCACTGGCAGTAACTATGATAATGCCGCTGGGGGTTCGGGCAGAGGATGAAAAGCCGATACCAAATATAACCATATCGGTGGGAAGAGGCCAGCCAACCCCGAAATATGATGCAGAAGCCTCAGGCCAAACGCTGGAATTTGATGTTGAAAACCAAGGGAGCGTAGATGCCAAAAATGTTAAGATCACACCTGTCATTGAGGATGCTTCTGCCTGGCCTTTTGAGATAGAACAGATGAATAATGAGAAAATTCTGGGAGATATTCCTGCGGGGGGAAGAGCAGCAGAACCGCCCCTTTGGGAAGACCTGAAAGTTCGTTCTGATGTGGAGAGCAAATCCTATAGACTGGATTTTCTCATAACTTATGATGACGGAAAAACACAATATCAGACGCCAAAATATATTTATGTGAGGGCAAAAGCAAAACCGGCGGATTCTGGGCCGGAGCAGCCTGCACAACCAGGACAGCCTGCACAGCCAGATTCTGGCGTACCTGATGAAGGGGATGGGGATTTTTACGGCGGCGGCATTTTCAATAGTGATCCCGTTGCTACAGGCGGGGAGGGTTCAGGGGGACTTTCTGTACCTCGGGTTATTGTGACCGGGTTTAATACCGACCCGGGGACAGTCAATGCCGGGGGCGATTTTAAACTGATTGTCCATTTAAAAAACACATCCACAAAAACTGCAGTTTCCAACATGCTTTTTGACCTGCAGGCACCATCCTCCGGGACGGAAGCAGCCACGGAAGCTCCGGCATTTTTACCCTCTTCAGGCTCCAGTTCAATTTATCTTGACAGTATTCCGGCGGGCGGCACCGGAGATATTTCTATTGCCTTAAATTCCAGGGCCGATTTAGTGCAGAAGCCATACAGCATTGCTATGTCCATGAAGTATGAGGATGGCAACGCGGCTCAGTATGAAAGTTCCTCCAGCCTGGCAATTCCTGTGAAACAGGCCGCAAGGTTTGAATTGAGTGATTTGGAAATTGCTCCGGAATCCATAGCAGTGGGCGAGGAGGCAAACATTACAGGGAGCCTTTACAACACCGGACGTATCAAATTGTACAATGTGAAGGTGAAGTTTCAGGGGAAAGGAATCGATGCAAAAGAAGTTTTCATAGGAAATGTGGACTCAGGCGCCACGGGAACAATTGATGGTATCGTAACTGGGACGAAAGAAAATGCAGGGGATCAGAAATTTAAAATGATTGTGACTTATGAGGACGAGGCCGGAAAAGTTTCAACTACAGAAAAAGAGTTTACCTTGGAAATTACACCGCAGCAGGAGCCTGTGAATATGTCACAAATGACAGATGCTCCTGTAGAAAAAGGATTTCCGGTTATTCCCCTTGTGATAGGATTAACAGCTGCCGCGGTGGTTATTGCTGTGATTTTTATAATCAGAAGAAAAAAGAAAAGGATAGAGTCTGTAGAAGAGGAGGATTTGGCAGATGAGGTGGATCGATTTACTGAGGATGAGTAGCGGCAGCCTCAAACGCAGAAAACTCAGAACCTTTTTGACTGTCCTGGGAGTTGTCATCGGGACAGCCTCCATTGTTGTTATGATATCTCTGGGATTGGGAATGCAGCAGTCCATGTACCGTGAGGTAGAACAGTCCGGCGGAATGACAAGCATTACAGTTACGGGTAAGTTGGAGGGAGGAAATATGTATTACAGCTCGGATGGTAGTTCCGAGCAGGAAGAACCTGATAAATATATTACAGATGATGCCATAAAACAGTTTCAGCAGCTTGAGCACGTGAAAAGTGCCAATCCTGTTTTAGATGTCAGTGCAGTAGCGCTGAAAGGAAAATACATCGGTTATCTTCAGTTGGAGGGTATGACCCCGGAAGCCTTGAAAGAGCGTAATATAGAACTGATTCCAGACGGGAGGCTTCCTAACCCGGACAGTACAGATTTAGAATTGCTTTTTGGAAATGGTGTACTGACTTCATTTTATGAGAAGGCTACTGACAAAGGATATTGGGAGACTGGGGAGGTGCCTGATATTGATTTGCAAAATGACCAGATGTTTCTGATACTGGACTCAGACAATTATTTTCAAAATCAGTCGGCAGACACCGGTGCGACGGAAGAGGGGAACTCTGACTCACCGCAGACTCCGGCACGTCCCCCAAAGAAATATGTCGTGAAAGGCTGCGGAGTCGTTGCCGGCGATATAGATACTTATACTGCCAATTATTATTATGTTTACTGCGATATAAACAAGCTGGAAGATACTTTGAAGAAAGAGTTCAGGGGCAGAGTGATTCCCGGCCAGCCAACCACAAAATCCGGAAAACCATACAGGCAATTTGTCTATACCTCGGCGACTGTACAGGCAGAAAATCTGGAGGATGTAGATGAATTGTCGGCGGCCATTAGAAATATGGGATTTCAGGTGACAACAAATGCAGAATATATGGACAGCATGAAGAAACAGTTTGCTATGATTCAGGCATTGCTTGGAGGGATCGGGGCGGTATCTCTCTTTGTTGCGGCCATCGGAATTGCAAATACAATGATGATGTCTATTTATGAGAGAACAAAAGAGATTGGGGTAATAAAAGTGCTGGGCTGCAGCCTGAAAAACATTAAGCAGATGTTTCTTTTAGAAGCAGCATTTATCGGACTCATCGGGGGAATCGTAGGAAATATACTTAGCTTTGGGATGTCTTTTATCATTAATCTGCTGACAGGAGGCGGAAGTGCCGTGGAACTGGACGGGAATCTTTCATATATTCCACCCTGGCTGGTACTTGCCTCTATGGCATTTGCTGTGTTCGTAGGAATGGCAGCAGGATACTTTCCCGCACTTAGAGCCATGCGGCTGAGTCCGCTGGCGGCAATACGAAATGAGTAGGAGATAATAAAAGGCTTGCTAAAATATAAATAGGCACTATAGTGCCTGAAATTATGGATTACGTAGTAAACAGTTCGCAAGGCTGAACTGTTATGTTGCATAGAATAGGGTTTTTGCAAAATAATAACTAGGAACAGACTGTGTCGGCTGTGACTCAGTCCTATAGAGAGGAGGAGCATAAATGGATATAAGTGAATGGCTGGGAGAGGATAATCAGCTCGGCATTGATATCTGGAGCCGGAAATATTGCAATGAAGGTGAATCTTTTGCACAATGGCTTGACAGGGTTAGTGGCGGCAGTCCAGCTGTCCGGGAACTGATTCTGGAGAAGAAGTTTTTGTTTGGAGGCCGGATTTTGTCTAACAGAGGATTGGAAAGCTCGGGGCAAAAGACAAGTTTATCCAACTGTTATGTCATGACTCCTCCTGAGGATAATATAGAGGATATTTTTGACAGCGCGAAAAAACTTGCCCGGACATATAGTTACGGCGGGGGCTGTGGAATTGATATTTCCAAAATAAGCCCTCAGGGAGCGAAAATCAATAATGCGGCACAGGAAGCTATAGGTGCAATACCATTTATGGATTTATATTCGCTGGTGACAGAATTAATCGGGCAGAGAGGACGCAGGGGAGCCCTGATGATTTCCCTCAGCTGTTCCCATCCGGACATAGAGCGGTTTATTGATTTAAAAACAGACTTGAGCAAGGTTACAAAGGCGAATGTCTCTGTG
>ENA-UOOM01001398-UOOM01001398.1-fermentation-metagenome-genome-assembly--contig:-NODE-1398-length-23358-cov-53.350599_pt1 | contig 23358 bp, 20 predicted proteins | sample MGYA00245781_ERZ724031 | MGnify/ENA primary metagenome ERZ724031 (study PRJEB28704, sample SAMN03018317) | fermentation metagenome | biome: anthropogenic terrestrial biome; feature: soil... | reverse complement strand
AAAATTAGTTCCTCGAATAGGAGAATCATCTAAAATTTTATATATAATTTATGCATTTATGACCGTCATTATTGTTATACTCTTAATAGCAGCAGGAATGCCTGTGTTCAATTCATTCATTTATGCCTTTGGAACCGCGGGAACCGGAGGCTTCGCTATGGATACCTTGAGTGTGGGAGCGTATAACAACCCTTGGATTGAATGGATAATTACAATAGGTATGTATTTATTCGGGGTAAACTTTACTCTATACTACCTTCTTATCAGAAAAGAATTTAAACATATTTTTAAGAATGAAGAATTCAGGCTCTACTGCTTTTACACAGTCTTAGGAGTAGCACTTGTTGTAATTAATGTAATGCATAGGTTTAATTATAACTTTTTTGAAGCATTAAGACATTCTGCTTTCACGGTTTCTACTTTGGTAACAACCACAGGATATGCAACAACGGATTTCAATTTGTGGCCTATGTTTTCAAAATCATTGTTATTAGCCTTAATGTTTTTTGGTGCATGTGCCGGCTCAACAGCAGGCGGTGTTAAATCAGTAAGAATTTTAGTGCTTTCAAAAACTTTGTATTATGAAATAAAGCATACAATTCATCCCCAGTCCGTACAAACAATCAAGGTTGACGGGAAGTCATTAGATGATGACGCTTTAAAAAGCATATTGATTTTCTTCTTTGCATATGTGGCAATTATAATACTGTCGGTTATTATTGTTTCCTTGGATGATTTTGATTTTATGACATCATTTTCAGCAGTAATAGCAACCATAAGCAATATAGGACCGGGTTTTGAAATTGCCGGACCTATGGGAAATTTCGCAGACTTTTCAGTTTTAAGCAAGAGCATATTTATTGCTGATATGATACTTGGAAGGTTGGAAATATTACCGGTAATAATTTTGTTCTCACCGGTAATTTGGAGAAGAAACTAATTGTAATATAAATCATTGCCTCTCATAAATTTAAATATAGTACGGGGACATTCCTTCATGGACTTTCTTCACCGGCTTACCTGCCATGAAGGTGTGTCCCCATTCCTTAATTTTTTGTAATAAAAACACCTGCCTGTCATAAATTTAATTATAAGTATATAGAGAGGTATGGGTATGGAAAAAATTTTAAAAAAGCTCAATTTTATATTTGCTGTTGCAATAATAATTATAATGCTAACGAGTATTCTTTTAAACATAACAAGGACTGCAGAAACCATAGATGCTGCAAGCGATAAAAAAGTCGAGAAAATCAAAATTCTAATAGATCCCGGGCATGGCGGAATAGACCAAGGAGCAAGTGGTGATATGAAAATTGCAGAAGCCCCCATTAATTTGGCCATATCCAAAAAGCTTATGAGTTTTTTGGAAGGAAGCGGATTTGAAGTCGAAATGACAAGGTATGATGACAACGGGCTATATACAGAGCTTTCAGGTACAATAAGAGCTAAAAAAAATGAGGACTTAAAAAATAGGGTTGAACTTATAAACAACTCAAATGCTGATTTAGTAATATCAATACATTTGAATTCTTTTCCGCAGAAACAATACTATGGAGCCCATGTTTTTTATCAAAAAAGCAATGAAGCAACAACAAAAAAAGCAGCGGATACAATACAGGAAAGCATGAAGAATATTCTTGACAAAAGCAATGGACGTGTACCCCAAATTAAAAAGAACATAAAAATAATGGATGATACAACCGTTCCCGTAATTTTAATCGAATGCGGATTTTTATCAAACAACAATGAAGAAAGAAAACTTGTTTCTGATGATTATCAAGAAAAAACCGCTTGGGCTGTTTACGCAGGTATCCTTGAATATTGGAATGCATTATAATAAATCAATTAAATTAAATACACTTTCATTTGCGAATGGAATAGTGTATTTTTTTTGTAATATTATAGAAAAAAATGTGAAAATTTTAGAGAATTCCTAAAAAAATGTTGTAATTCTAATACTGATGTATTATAATTAATTAACAATACTTGGAGGATAAATATGAATTTCGAAGAAATGGAGTATTTTTTAAATGATATCAAGTCTGTTCTTTCATCCAAAGTTATAATCGATTCAAACAATGAAATCCGCGAAATACATGTACTGTCTGACAGCAGCAGACATTCCAAACAAATAGCCCGCGATGTACGCACTGCACTGCTTTCGAAGTTCAACAAAGATGTTGATTATAAAATAATAAGTGTTGCTCAAATAGACAAAAATATGTCCATCAACTCGGATTTCAGGCTTCTATACGAAGGTTATACAAATGAATCAACTCCTGACAAAATTAAAATAAAAACTAAACTTACCTGGGACGGCAAAGAATTTATCGGAGAAGCAGAAGGTATTAAATCAGAAAAGCAATCCTTGGTAGTGGCTGCAAGCTCAACCTTGGACGCAATCAGACAAGCTGTAAATTATGATTATTTCATTATAGAAGACATTCAATATGCCAAAATAACCGGAGAAAAAGCTTTGATTATTGCAGTCAATCAAATTAATAACGGCAAAGAAAATATTTCAGTAGGCGCATCAATAATTGAAAATAGCCAAATTGATGCGGCAATAAAAGCAACATTAAATGCAATTAACAGAAAGATATGTTTATTGATAAAAGAATGATAGGGCTGACTTATTATCAAAAATTTTTGAAAAATTAGCGTAGCGAAACCTTCCTGTTCTTATTAGCGAACTGAGCAGAGATTATCTGTGGAGGTTTCAGATGAAAAAGTTGTTTCCTTTAATAGCAACAATAGTAGCAATGGTATTAGCTGCCGGCGCTGGATTTAGTTGGGCTTAAGAGTAAATTAGGAGGTCAGCCCTTCATATAAAGGACGAAAAATGATTAACAATATGCAAAATAAGGAAACTACCATTAAACTTTATACATATATATTTTTTCTTGCGCTTAATGCAATATTGATAATGATTTATTTATTTAACAACTACACAATAAGCGATTATATTTTGCTTATTGTTTTTTCAATATTAACGGCTATAGCTGAAACATTTTGGATACTATTGCCAAAAATAGGCGCCGTATCAGTTAGTTTTGCACTCACCTTTTCTGCAATATTATTGACCAACCCGTTAACGGTATCATTGATTTCAGCTATAGGAATGATGTTAAGATGTCCTTATATGGATGGAAAAGGCAGAGTACATATATTTAATAATCCCATTTATAAAACAGTTTTTAATGTAAGTCAGTATATTATAAGTTTTGGCGTGGCAGGTATTGTATATTCAGTAATAGATAAATCTGTAAACTTCACTCTTATTTTTTTTAATCCTATTGCAGGTGCTGCAGCATTATTTGTATATATATTGTTAAATACATTCTTTATGTCATTGTTAATGTCAATATTATTACATGAAAAATTAGTATATATATGGAATACTAATTTTTATTCTATGTTTATAAATGTAATATTAGTTGGTCTTTTAGGTATAGTCTTGGCATTTTCATACTACAGCTATGGATTGGGCGGATTGCTGTTATTCTTTATCCCCCTTCTACTTGCAAGATACACTTTTAAGCTTTATTTGGACATGCGTAAGAATTATTTTGAAACATTAAATGTTCTTGTTCGTGCCATAGAAGCAAGCGACCCATACACAAGCGGTCACTCCATGCGTGTCAGTGCATATGCAGAAGCAATAGCACAAAAAGTGGGACTGCCTCAGGGCAAGATTGATTTAATAAAAAGTGCCGCTCTTCTTCATGATATAGGAAAAATAGGTATAGACAAAAATATCCTGAACAAAACAGGAAAATTAAAAAGAGAAGAATTTGAAAAAATTAAATCTCACCCGGAAATAGGTGCAACAATAATTGCAGATTTAAGCTATTTATCAAATATTTCAGGTATAATAAAGCACCACCATGAAAGAAATGACGGCAAGGGATACCCTGACGGATTGTGTTATGAAGACATCCCCTTAGAAACATCCATACTGACCATTGCCGATTCTTTTGATGCCATGACAACAGACAGGCCTTACAGAAGTGCCTTAAGTCTTGAATCTGCACTTCAGGAAATAAAAAATAATGAAGGTACACAATTTAACCCTGATATTGTGGATGATGCGATAATTGCCTTGAAGAACGTATTTTTTAAAATAGCTGAAGAGAAGGTAGAACATGTATTTTGAAATTATATTTTTTTCCCTGCTGTCAATTGTGACTGCAATAGCAGTTTTACTTATCAAAAAAAGAAACTTTGATTTCAATCGATACCATATAAAAATAAGAGGCTATAAGGTGTTAATATTGGCAGCAGTAATTAAAATTGCTGCTGAATTTTTGTTTAAGAAATACACAAATATAACCCTGCTTAGAATTTTATCTCTTAATTGGGTCATTTATTTTGGACTTCTTTATGTTTCATTGCTAAACATTAAAAGGTCTTACATGATGTTGTTTTTCTTAGGTGCCTTATTTAATTTTGCAGCAATAGCAGCAAATGATTTTAAAATGCCTGTATATGTGTCTGAGCTTCTTTCGGATGTTGAAACAAAAAAAATGTTTCTTCTTTCCGGAAAAGATTTAGTACATTCACTGCTTACGGAAGAAACCAAATTAAAATTTCTTTGTGATATAATTACATTGCATCCCCCCTATCCCTTTCCAAAAACAATAAGCGTGGGAGATGTGTTTTTATTATCAGGAATTTTTGCATTTTGGCAAGACTTGTTTTATGTGGGCTCAAAGCGTTCAAAACATTAATTTACAAACAATCAATGCAGCAAAGATTGTTGCTGCATGAGATAGAAGACCAACCTTTATTGTATATCTGTAATTTGAAATACCTACAGAGCCGAAATAAACTGCAGTAGTATAGAATATTGTTTCTGATGAGCCCATAATAACCGATGCGCTTCGTCCTATAAAAGAATCAGCTCCATAATTATCTAAAATTGTTTGAAATACTCCAAGGGAGCCTCCTCCGGACAAGGGCTTAACTATGGACAGCGATAATAATTCTGTAGGAAATCCTACCAATGCAGTAATAGGCGTAAGTATATCAACAATAAATGCTTCTGCTCCCGACTGTATAAATAAATTGATTGCAAATATAATTGCTAAAATATAAGGAAATATTTTAAGCGCTGATTTTGCGCCATCTATTGCTCCCTCAACAAATGCAGAATATACATCAACACCCTTTGATATCCCATAAAACAATATTAACCCTATTAATATGGGTAATACCAAATCTGATATTCTCATAACTCTTTCCTTTCAAAATACTTGGCAAGTATTACCGCCGCCATGGTTGAAAATGATGTTACAATCAAAGTAGGCACCATAATTTCCGAAGGAGCCGAAGAGCCTGAATCAGCTCTTAATTTAATAATATTTAATGGTATCAACTGGATTGACGAGACATTGATTATCAAAAACATGCACATGGCGTTTGTGGCTGTTTTTTTATTTAAATTGCTTTTCTGCATTTCCTGCATTGCTTTAATGCCAAAGGCGGTGGCAGAGTTTCCGATACCGAATAAATTGGCAGCCAATGTCATTAAAATTGCATTTACGGCTTTAACGTCATTTTGCACATCCTTGAACAAATATCTTACAAAGGGTTTTATAAGTGATGATAATTTGTTCAATATACTTGTTTTTTCCACTATTCGCATTAATCCTGTCCAAAATGCCATAATGGGAATTAAATTTAGTATCAGCTCTACCGATTTCTCTATTTCGAAAAAAAGAACATTTGTAACTGTTTCCGGACTTTTGTTTATAAAAGAAAATAAAAGCCCCAAAAAAATTAATCCAAACCACAATGAATTCATATAATTTTTCCCCACAATAAAATAAAGACATATTATTCTATATGCCTCAGCTTGATGATAAAGTACGTTTAATTTGTCATTCTGAAGGCTCAAGCCTGAAAGATGAGAGCCTTCGCTATCGCTCAGGATAACATAAATGAAATTTACCAATAATCTAAGACATATTAATTAATATGTCTGTAATTTATTATTAATTCATATATATTTATATTGTAAGGAGTCTTCCGTTTTAATTCTTTCTACCTGAATTTCAAGTACCCTTTTTGCTTCTGCTTTTGTAACTGTAATGTCGAGGTCTTTATAAACAATCCTTCCGCCCTCTTCAGGTATGCCTTCAAACAACATTGTGATAAAACCATTAACCGTAGTAATATCAAGTTCTTCATCAACCTCTATGCCAAACAGCTCAAACATGTCATCAATATCCGCATTGCAGGATACCAAGTATTTGTCTTCTCCGAGCTTCTTGAACCATTCAATTACTTCATCATGTTCGTCCCAAATTTCACCTACCAGCTCTTCAATAATATCCTCCATGGTAACCAGACCTTCAGTCCCGCCGTATTCATCTATTACAACAGCCATATGGACTTTAGAGAACTGTAATTCTTTTAAAAGCTCGGATATTTTCTTGTTGGGTGTTATGAAAATAGTTTTTGAAATAAGCTTTTTAATATCTTTTTCTTTCCTGTTTAAACCCTGATAAAAGTCTTTCTCATGGAGTACACCGATTATATTATCCATATCTCCGGAAAACACCGGCAGTCTTGAATAACCGCTTAATATAAACTTTTCCTTGATTGAGTCCAAACTTTCATTTTCTTCAATACCTACAATATCAATTCTTGGTGTATAAATATCCTCTGCCACTGTTTCATTAAACTCAATTGCAGAACGAATTAAATCACTTTCATTTTTGTTTATTACCCCTTCATTTTCTACCTCATCCAACATAGTTCGCAATTCATCTTCGTAAACAGAAGGAAGCTCTTTAGTTTTAAAAGTCTTATAAATCATTTTCTTACATATTGAGATGAGAAAATTAATTGGTGAACAGCTCTTTATAAATAAATTCATTGAAGGAGCAAAGAACATTGCAGCTTTCTCCGGAGTTATATTTGCCAAGCCCTTTGGAATTAATTCCCCTGCAATCATTACTGAAAAAATTGCAATAATAGTTGAAATTAAAATTCCGTTGTCAATAAACATTTTAGAAAAAATAAATATAACCAATGATGCAGCTGTAACATTAACGATACTTTTGAAAATTATTATAGTTGACATAAGGTTGTCATAATTATCTTCCAGCTTCAAAACCAATGCCGCTTTCTTATTATTAGCTGCCAAGTTTCTCATCTTAGACTTGTTAAATTTTTGAAAAGCAGTTTCTGCAGCTGAAAAATATGCAGATATCAATAAAATAATTATTAATATCGCGACTTGACTTATACCGTCATCATCCATTTTTGTTGTACACTCCCAATCTATTTTATTATATATAGTATAATGGATGAAAACAAATGTGTCAATTCATTTCAACCTTCGTTAATATTTGCAAATCTGAAATTCATAGGAAAATTAAGGCAGACGATAAAAGCATAAAAAAACATATTATTGAAACAATAAGACTACTTTCACAAATGCTGTAACATAAATTAATAACATTATTTAAACCAAATAAGTCCATTTTGCCATAAGATTACGCAGTTTATGGTTAAGGTATCTTTAAAACATATTTAAGGAATGCTTAATTGATTTCTAAGAATGAAATGTTTATAGTCACAGTAGCTACTATTGGAGGTATGAATTGTTATCATTTATAAGTATTTTTAATCTAATAATATTTATTATATTTACAGGATTTTATTCTTATCAAATATTTTACGTGTTTGTAGCATTGTTAAGTAAAAGTAAAAACCTTGATGCTTCAAAAAATCATAAATATGCCGTTGTTATAGCTGCAAGAAACGAAAGTGCTGTTATTGCGCAGTTAATAAAGAGCATAAAAAAGCAAAACTATCCTAGTGAGCTGTTGGATATATATGTTGTGGCAGACAATTGCACGGACAATACAGCTTTAGTGGCGAAAAAAGCAGGTGCAAGAGTATTTGAAAGATTCAATAAGCAGCTTGTGGGGAAGGGTTACGCTCTTGATTACGCGTTTAAAAATATAATAAAAAGCAATAAATGCTATGAAGGATACTTTGTATTTGATGCGGATAATTTGCTGGATGAAAATTATGTCATTGAAATGAATAAAGTGTTTGACAACGGATATAGAATAATCACCAGCTACAGAAATTCCAAAAATTATGATACAAACTGGTTATCAGCAGGATATTCTCTTTGGTTTTTAAGAGAAGCCAAGTATCTTAATAATTCAAGAATGATTTTAAATACCGGTTGTGCAATATCAGGAACGGGTTTTATGGTAAGCGATGAAATAATCCGGAAAAACAATGGATGGAAACATCACTTGCTCACAGAGGATATTGAATTTACAATAGACAATGCATTGCAAGGAGAAAAAATCGGGTATTGCGGTAATGCTGTTCTTTATGACGAGCAACCTTATATATTTAAACAATCGTGGAATCAAAGACTCAGATGGGCTAAAGGGTTTTATCAGGTATTTGCCAAATATGGCATCGAACTGATAAAATCCATATTTACAAAAAGAAGCTTTTACTGCTACGACATGTTTGTTACAATCATGCCTGCATTATTCCTGACGTTAATAAGCGTAGCGGTCAATTTAATTCTCTTTTCAATAGGTTTAATTAACATAGAAACCTACCCGAAACTTATGGGAGAAACAATAGGTGCAATAATGTTATCAGTGCTGAATTCCTACATGGTATTGTTTATATTGGGGCTTATCACAACTATTACTGAATGGAAGAATATAAACTCATCTTTCCGCAAAAAAATAAAATACATATTTTCATTTCCAATTTTTATTTTTACCTATATACCTATTTCAATTGTAGCATTATTCAAATTTAAGAAAATTGAATGGCAGCCCATTACACACAGCATTGTTAAAACAATCGAAGAAATACAGCAGTAAGATGCCCTAACCCTATTTTTTAGAGTCCTAAATTGGGGACATTCCTCCTACCAACAGGGACTTTCCCTAAATAGGGAGGTGTGTCCCCATACCTCTAATAAAATAGCGGTAGGTCATTCGCAACGAGTTCCCAAAATATGCGACGAAAGGAGCTGATATTTTGGTGAACGAGACTGCGAGATGCCCAAGACATGCGAACCCGAACCGAGACTGCGAGAATTCCGTCTCCGGAATTCTTATTTAAATGTCCAAAACTTGCTTATTATATAATTAGAAATTATTACTAAGATATTTGTCCACAATTTTGCCATATATTCACTGACGGAAAACATCTCTATCAAAACTATCATTGTCCCTATATCTAAAGCATATGTAAACAGCCTTCCCAATGAAAATTTAATAAATTCATTAAAATATGATTTATTGCTTAGAAAAACATATTTTTTATTTATAATAAATGCAAAAATAACTGAAATAATAAATGCCGCAGTATTAGATATCTTGTAATCGATGCCGATAAAAAGCATTGCATAATATACAATGAAGTTTACGATTGTAGTAAGTACTCCGGCTATGAGGTACGCAGCCAATTCTTTTGAAACTCTATTCTTCATTACAATCGTCCGCCGTCTTCTATTTTTTCATTATTGTACTCATCTATAATATAAAGAGGACGATACTTGGTTTCATTAAAAATTCTTCCCACATATTCTCCGATGATTCCCAAGCTCACTAACTGAACGCCTCCCAAGAATAAAATTGTAACCATCATTGAAGGATATCCTTGAACCGGGTCTTTCCAAATTAAACTTTTAATAAGAACAATAAACATATATATTATACTGAAGATTGATACTAAAATACCTAATATGGTGGATATTCTTAAAGGTGATGTGGTAAATGAAGTAACTCCCTCCAATGCCAAATTGAAAAGCTTCAGATAATTCCACTTGGTTTTGCCTGCAGCCCTTGGTTTTCTGTCAAATAAAATTTCCTTTTTGTTAAACCCTATCCAGCTGAACATTCCCTTGGTATATCTTTGTTTTTCCCGAAGCTTTTTTAAAGATTCAATTGCTCTTCTATCCAAAAGTCTAAAATCCCCTGTATCTTCTTGAATAGGTATCTTGGTCATCTTCTGCAGCACTTTGTAAAATGCAGCTGAAGTGAATTTTTTGAACCATGATTCTCCTTCCCGGCTCCTTCTTTTTGCATATACATCATCATAGCCTTCTTCCCAATGAAAAATCATTTCCTTGATAAGCTCGGGAGGGTCCTGTAAATCAGCATCTAAAATCACTGCGGCATCACCTGTCACATAATCAAAACCTGCCGCCATAGCTGTTTCCTTGCCGAAATTTCGTGAAAAGCTTATGTAATTCACCCTTGAATCTATTTGCTGCAAATTTCTGAGAATATTTAAAGTGTTATCGCTGCTGCCGTCATTTACAAAAAATATTTCAAATTCATAGCCTGAAATTGTTTCTACCGCCTTATTTAATTCATTATATAACAAGGGTATTGTTTCCTCTTCATTGTATGCCGGTATCAACAAGCTTACTTTTTTCATATCTCTCTCCCTACATCTCTAAGAGTAATCGGACTTGAATAAGTTCCGTCGCCGCTTACTGCAATCACATTTTCGTCAATGTAGACTGCAGGAATCACTCCTGCCTTAACATTTGCATCCTTGTGATAAATAAATCCGTCCTTATCCACTATTCTCACCATGCTTATACTGCTGTAATACGGCGTTCTAAGCCAATATCTTTCATCCTTTTTTAAATTTATATCATTCTCATATACAAAGTTCTGAAGCTGATATGCATCAAGAAGAAAAACACCTTCTGTGGAATAATCATAATAAGCATCAGTATTATAATTTTGGCTTGCATAAGAAGTAATTGAATTCCAGTAAAAAGGTTTATTGCCTCCCGTACTTTGTTGAATATTATTATAGCTTAAAATATTTTTAAGTATTGCATCGTTTAAAAGAGTTTTTTCATCTTCATTAAAATTATTCTTAAATTCAAACAGCCATTTTCTCACGTCAGATTCAATCCAGTCGTTTGAGCCGTAAATATTCTCGGCATTTGTTTCATCCTTCTTATCAAACTCCATATATTCAACCGCATTATCACACCATAAAAGATAGCCGTTTTCATCATTATTCAAAACAACCCACTTCAACGGTTCATTGTTATATCTGCCTAAATAAATATATTGTCCTGTTTTTAATGAACCTGCCTCTTTTGTTTTTTCGTTTGCAGGCTGAATAAGTATTATTATACTCAACACAACAACAGCTGGTAAAGCAATCAATAAAACCGTTTTTAAACTATAATTGTTTATAAGCCAATATATCCCCACAAGTATCATTAAATCAAAGCAGAGGTTGAATAAAAGCATATGCTTTTGCAAATCAGCTTCACCATTTCCTATTACAGGAAGTACAAATTGACTCATAGTTGTTAAAAACAGCAATAAAGCCGCAAAAGCAGCAGCCGTTCCTTCATTATAATATTGTTGTATATTGTTAATAATCTCATATATATTTATTATAAAAAACAACACTGAAAAAGTAAATATAATATAAAAAGCGCTGCCTAAAGTATTTTTCCTGATATTGCTCCACAAAGAAAACCTTTCGGTAAATGACAGCCGTTCCGGTTCATCCTCTTTTGAATAGTTCCCTAAATATGAAGGTCTTATTATTACAGAGCTGTCAGCAGACAGCTTAAGCTTTTCCATGAACCTTGACGGATTTAACAGATAAAACTTCAGTATGTCCACAAAGGATGCATTATCATATACTTCCTTTTGAAACTCATTGCTGTAAATATCAAACTCCCCATGGTTCAAAAAACCGTGGGTGTTTGTAAGGGGCAGATATTTTAAAGGAATTGAAAGCTTTTCCAAATCCTTTTTTGGCTCCTTTGAATCTTTTGTAATTCCGTAGAAAATACTTTGATAATTGTTAACCTGGCTCATCCACTTGGGTGCATTCATGTAATATAAAATAGAAAAACAAACAAGCAGAAGAGAGCCTATTAAAATTAACGCTCTGTTTAGCCTGTCTTTTTTTACAATAAATAGTGTAAGTGAAAATAAACCTATTAATATTCCAATAGGAGTATTAGCAACCTTAGCACCGGTTAATGCTAAGGCAAATATATAAAACAAAATTCCGTAATAAAAACTCTTTCCATTTTCCTCCGAGTTTATAAATGCTGTAAGGGAGCCCAATGCCATCATTAAAGAAGCAATGATTACAGCTTCTCCGAAAAAAGAATTAAAATATAACAAATAGCCCATATCGCACAAAATTACAATTGATATTAATAAAAATAAAAAATGTATGTATCTATTTTTAAACCTAAGATTTATAAGAAATAAATAAAGTCCGTAAGAATAAATTGCGGCATATAAAATACCCAAAATTTTTATATTGAATATTTCCGGCGACTTGCCAAAAATGATTTTTAATAAATAATTTATTATCATTGAAATTTTAATGAATATAAACTGGGTTGAAAAATATTCATTGTCATTTTCAACCTTGGGGCTGATAATATTTGACAGGGAGCCTTTTATATCTTCACCTGACATATCATTGACAGTATAAAAATTGTATGCATAAAAATATCTGTTGCTTATTTCAGGCTGAAACCCCAAGGGCTGTATTACTCTGTAATAATCACTGTTGTCAGCAATTCCAACAAAAGGCTCTTTTAGCAACAAAACTAAAGAAAAAGCAAATATTAATAAAAAGAGCCCCCGCCTTTTTATATTTTCCATTTTTACTCCAATCTCAATGCTATTATAAATATTATGGCACAGAAAAACATTTCTGTAAAGATGCCCTAACCCTATTTTTTAGGTGCTCTTCCTAAAAAATAGCGGTAGGTCATTCGCAACGAGTGCCAATTTTGTGCGACGGAAGAAGCAAACAAAATTGTGCAACGAGACTGCAACAAATAATGAGTATGAAAAAATGAGATCCTTCGCTGTCGCTCAGATGACAGGACAGTCATTCTGAGAGCTTTAGCTCGAAGAATCTCATGTTTTTACCTATAAACTCTTTCCACATATCCGCTTGTTGTCGCTCTTAGCAAGCTTGAATAGCTGAGTTTGAAGTTAACAATATCCCCTACATGATATTCTTTGTCTGACTTTGACATATCAAGTATCAAGTGGTCTGAGCTGGCTCCTAATATATCAATTTTAGAATCTACAGGATGCAGGGCATCAGGATCTACATCCTGTCTTCCCACTGCTATTATGGCTCTTTTAATTATGCCCCTGTCTTCATAAACAGGTTTATTCCCAAAAGCATCAATGCCTGTCTCTCCTATGGGGATAGATTGTTTTTCTTTTAATTCAATTATTTCTGCTTCCAATGTAAATGCATCGTCATAAAAGCCTTCAAGCATTTGACTGTAAGCAGTTTCACCGCCTAAAAGAAATGCCTCCCCTACCCTTAAATTATTAATTCCTTCCGGCAGTTCATTCCTTCCTATTAGATAAATTGAACTTGAATTACCCCCTGATATCATTTGTAACTCAATATTAAATTTCTTCTCAATCTTTCGTGCAATTTCAACAAGCACTGAAAGATTATCTTTTTTTGGTATTACTGCTCCATAACATGTTAAATTTACTCCAAGTCCAAAAAACTGAATATTGTCAAGCTTTAACGTTTCTTCAACAGTATGATAAATTTCATCTTCGTCTTTGAAGAATATACCTTCTCTCAAATCTCCCAAATCAATCATCAGAAGAATTTTATGAACTTTATTTTGTTTTCTTGCTGCTTCATTCAAGTTTCTGATTGTCTTCAATTCCGAGTTAAGAGAAATATCTGCATATTTTACTACTTCATCAGTTTCGGAATTCATGGGCAATCTTAACAAAACTCTTTCCTTCTTGGTTCCTTCATATTTTTTAAGGTTTTGGATGCGAGAATCAGCTAAATAATCTATATTTGAATTATCTAATATTTTGTAAATTTCCATATCGGCAGAATAACCTTTTGTAACAATCATGAGTGAGCTTCCTGAGTCTTTCACCATTTCAGTAATTTTGTCAAGATTGTTTTTTACTTTTTTTATATCAATTACTAACCTTGGATACATATAATCACCTACATTCTTAAACTTTTTTTCATAAGATACAAAGCATCATACAGGTAACTTTTCGACAATACCCCTAAAGATGACAATATATAATCTTCATCTATTAAAACCCTTGCAGCCCCGGTAGGATACAATTCATGCTCCTTGCCATATGTTTTGACTAACTCCAAAATTTGTTTATTGCCGGATAATCTTGTCAATGTACCTCCGGTTCCTATGATGTACTGAATAGCGGTTAAATCCTTTCCTTCAGCAACTGTTTTTTTACCTGATGCAGTATAGAAATATCTTAATTTTCCTGCATGCCTTTCCAATGATGTAAGAACTGCTTCCTTGGTAAGTCTTTCGACAAATTGTTTTTCTCTGTCAGTGACCGGAATCGGCTTATAATTTTCTAAAAGCTCTTCTGCATCGGGAAATTCTTTTTTTAGATTATCCATGCCTATTTTTTCAACAACGTGAGCAACATTCACATATACACCAAGATCTCCTTCAACTGTCCGTTTTGCAACAGGCTCCGGACTGATTAGTATTGAATTGATTTCGCTGGAGCCACCGGTTACTGAATGAAGGTCTGTTGTTGCACCGCCAACATCAAATATTATCAAGTCTCCTATTTCTTCCTTTAATACTTTAGCCGCTTCCATTACTGCTCCCGGAGTAGGGATAATAGGTCCCTTCACTAACTCTCTTACCTTAGCCATCCCGGGTGCATGAATAATATGCTCTTCAAAAACATCCTGAATTATTTTTCTTGTAGGCTCTACAACCAATGTGTCGATTTTGGGATAAACATTTTCTGCAATATAAAGCTGATTATCTGCTTCTTCACACATCAGGCGGACTTCTTCCCGGTTTTCAATATTTCCTGCATAAATAATCGGAGTCTTCAATCCCATTGACAATATCATTTCCATATTGTAAATAGCTGTGTCTCTTTCTCCGTAATCAACACCGCCAGCTACAAGGATAATATTAGGTTTTATTTCCTGAATCCTTTTCAAATCGGTTCTTCTGAGTCTGCCTGAAGTAATCATCTTGATAATTCCTCCGGCACCTAATGCAGCCTCCTTCGCTGCCCGAACCGTCATATCATAAACCAGTCCGTGAACGGTCATTTTCAAACCGCCTGCAGCACTACTTGTAGCCAACATATCATCCCATGTCAATGTATCCGCCTGCAGGTTTTTCTTTAAGTCCTCAATAGCGCCCTTAAGCCCGATTGTTACGTCACCTTCCAATACGGTTGTAGGTGCCTGACCCTGCCCGGTAAAGGCAGGGTTATCGGTACCTATTCCATTGAATGCATTAACTACTGTAGTGGTACTGCCTATTTCAGCCACCAATACATTTACTTTCATTATGCGTTCTTTTCCCTTCTTTTCTTTACTAAGAAACTTGCAACATCTATTCCGTGGGTTCCTCTTCCAAAACCCGCATCCAATCCTGCTTCCTTGGCTGTCTCATTTGTAACCTGAGTACCGCCGCAGATAATCATCACTTTGTCTCTGATACCCTTTTCTATTGATAGATCATGAACTTTCTTCATGTTTTTAATATGAACATCATCATGAGTTATTATAGTGCTTAATAGAATTGCATCAGCATTAGTTTCTATAGCTGCATCCACTAATTTTTCAACAGGACATGAAGTTCCAAGGTATTCATATTTAATACCAAAGCCTTCAATACCGCCGTGTTTTATATCCAATGTTTCTTTAAGCCCCACTGAGTGTTCATCCTCTCCAACAGTTGCTGCAACAATAAACATTGATTTATTTTGAATATCTTCTCTTATTTCTGCCTCTGACAATACATCCGGTTTTTCAGGAATAATCAGCTCATTTATATCGATATCAAAGTTTACCTTTCCTTTTACTTCACAATAAGTACCTTCAGATGGATGTATGGATTGTTTGTGAACCACAGTCACTTCTTCAAGACCCATTTTTTCACCGCATTTAATAGCGGCAAATTCTGCTGTTCTCTCATCCAAAGGCAGGAATATTGTCAGCAATACTGTACCGTCAGCCCTCCATTCAACTTCAGGTTTTACAAGATTTGTATCATAGTATTTTTCTACCTCTTTAAGTCTTACATTTACATTATCATGCTCATCTAATTCATCTATATACTGAATTTTGGAGCGGTCCTCAAATGTGTCTCCGCCTATGGCGTCACTTGCTTTTTCAAATTCAGCAGGAATATTGTTATATCCATAATGAACAGATACAGGAGCAAAATAATCCTCATCTCTTTCATATATGAAGCCGTATCCTATTCCGCCTTCAATTTGACGTGGTATTCCGTCTCCGTTTCTTTCAGGATATTCACCGCTGTCAATGAAGAAGCCTTCCTCAACTGCCTTGAAATATCCTCCTACTTCAATCATTTCCTCCATGAACAGTATTGCTCTTTCCTTCAGTTCGCGGACCTTGTCGCCTAACGGACCTTCTCTGTCAATCTTAACCATCTCTCTGAAGCCGTCCATGCCTGTTAATGCTTGTTTTGCAGTCATTGTTCCTGCAATATTGTTATAGTGCCAGGGCACATTTCTTCCTTCATCAGGAGTGATGGTAGATTGAATATCAGCACTTGTAAGCCTTGATATTACCATATTCAATGTATGAGTTACCGCTGCTTCACGAGTATCTGATTCCATGTATTTTGTGTTTTGCTGGGCTCTCATTTTAAAATCCTTGAACAAATCACGAAGAGCTACTGCATATGGTAAGTCTAACCTCATACATGGTGCAGGAGGTGCTGTTGGCGGTACTGTAGACAATGCTATGTTTTCAGGTTTTATGCCTATTTTTACAGAAAATGCTGTATTTATAGCATGCTGCACCATTAATTCAGGCATAACCTTCCAAGCTTTCATGGCTGTAGCATTAGCATTGTGAGCTCCGTCTATTTGAAGCATATCTGCCCAAGCCATTACTTTCTTAGCTTCACAAGCATCAACAAAGCTTCTTACCATGTTGACATTCCTGTATAATACATTATACTGAGGATCCTGGTGAGCTCCGTTAACTCCTTCTTCAGCAAACATAACTGCTATGTCAGGCCCTGCAACTCCTGAAATATATGAATGGAAATTAATCGGACGGCCTATTTCATCTTCAATTAAATCACAAGCTTTTCTTGAGGCTCTCACTTGTTTTCTTGTAACCATTATACCGCCGATACCTTGGTTTGTACCTTCAAGCAGTGAGTCTATATGTGACTGTCCGGCTGTTCTTATAACCATAAGATGATCAGCACCATGCCATGCAGCCATACGCATTCTTCTAATATCATCTTCAAATCTTCCTGAAGCAATTTCAGTAGTTATTACACAATCAGGCTGAGGGTCTATGTATCCGAATCCTCTGCTTCCGGGAAGAGGAATTGAATTTTTCAAGCTTTCAGATGTCTCGTGATATTCAAAATCACCGATTGTTCTTTTTTCGTTTTGTCCTTCCCTCCAATGCCATCCACGGCGCCTCGGCTCATATTTATCTAAGTCTTTTAATAATTCTTTTATATCAAGTTTTTTGTTAGGTTCAAGTTTCATTCTCATCCCTCCTAAAATAGTGTGTCAACATCATCCCAGTGTTTGCCGTCTGCAAGCAATAATCCTGCTTCACGCACTGAGCAGCCTAATTTCTTGGATAATCTCCAAACAACATTGCCTGCACCTTTTCCCATTAACCCTTTATTCATTACACCTTCAACTATGGGTTTAACTTCAAGACTTGAGAATCCCATTCGAAGCAATATGCTTCTTTCAACAGATGGTGTTGTATTTTTTTTACCTAATTCCAATAGAGGGTCTACAATTTCTTCCGCTAAATTCCAAAATCTTTCGTATAATTCTTCATCTGTAAGCTTCGCTAAGTGAGCTCTTCTTTGCTGGTAATCATCAGCTCTTTTCATAAATATCCTCCCGTTATCTTTAAATTTCAAATAGGCGTATTTGACTAACGTTTATAATTTTTTTTCATTCTGAGCGCAGCGAAGAATCTCATCTTTAAATATTAGAAGAGTCTTGCTATGTTTGGAATGATGTTAAGTCACATACGCCTTAGATTTATGGTTTATTTATAGTGATGCGATTGTTTCCTTTACAAATTCCACGTCAGAATTTGTTTCTGCTGCAAGGAATTCTATGTCAGCTTCCGTAGGTGTTACTTTGTAATTGTTCAGTGCATTCCTAATCAATGATTTCCTCATATAAATTACATCTGCATCATTTGCTGTAATCATTGAAGGATGTAAAGGTAAAATAATATTCTTCCCCGGAACTTCATCCTTTGGATCTCCAAATTTAACTTCAATTCCGTTAGCTCTTGCAAATGACAACTGAGGCTGAATATGCTTGCCTGCTCCTGTATATTCGGTTTCCTGAACAACTATTGTTTTATCTTGGTCTAATTCCTGTGCTAATGCAAATGCAGCCGTAAGGGAAGTATTCCCGGCAGGGCCTTTCTCTAATCCTTCAAGAGATGCCAATGCTTCAGTAATATAGAATACCTCTCCTTGTCGAACTGTTAAGTATCTATCAATATATCTTAATGGTCTTGCTGCCGAACGGGGAACATCAGAACGATCCGGCCATGTTGAATAAGGCATTCCGAATCCCGTATGTCCTGTCGTAAATGATTTTTTATTGAACTGAGTGTCTGATGCCATATGAAGTCCTGACAAATCAACGCTGGCTGCAACTATTTGAGACTGAGCTCCTGCTTTTTTCAGCCCTCTTGCAGTCCCTGTCAGGTTTCCGCCTCCTGCGTTTGTTGCCATTACAACATCCGGGTCCTTGTTGAATTTTTCTCTGAATTGCATTGCAATTTCATAACCCAATGTTTCTACACCTGCAACTGCAAATGGTGTATACAAGGAAGCATTGAAATATCCGGTCTCCTCCAATATTGTAAGGAATGTGTAGAATAATTCAGGACCTACTGACAATTGAACAACTTCAGCTCCCAATGCTTCACATTTTCTTGCCTTTTCAATTATTTCCGGCTGGCCTACACCTCTTGAATCATAACATTCCTGAACTACAATACATTTTAGTCCATACATTGCCGATTGTGATGCAACAGCTGCACCGTAGTTTCCGCTGGTAGCCGTAACAACACCTTTGTAGCCAAGCTTTTTAGCTTGGTAAACTGCTGTTGACGCTCTTCTTGCTTTAAAGCTTCCTGATGCATTTGCTGCTTCGTCTTTTATGAATATTCTTGCGCCTTTTCCTTCAGGAGCAATTTTTCTTGCCAGGGCAGTTAAATTTCTAAGCTCTATTATAGGAGTATTGCCAACTCCATGTTCAGACTGAATTTTTTGGATTTCTTCAATAGTAAATCCGGCTTCTTTCATCATTCTTTCGTAATCAAAAGCTATCGAGCCGCTTTCAAATATTGAAAAATCAATACCTGCTGAATTTTTCATTATTTCCGGTCTTCTTGCCATAACGGCAGCATAACTCATATCTTTACTCATTATCAGCACCTCCAAATAAAATTTCTTTAACTTGTTCGCTGATAGTTATTAATTCAGGAACGAACTTGCCAAAATCATGCTTGTAATATGGAGCTGCTTCTAACAAAGTACCTTTTTCTATTCTTTTGGTTCTTGTTAAAACTGTTACTTCATCTCCAATATTTGCATCTTCCTGTAAATATCCTTTAGTCCATAACTCCAAAGGCACCTTTTTAGTATCATCAGGAACCTGTGGAACTCTTTCTGACGGTTCTAAAACATTTCTATGTATTAAAACCCATGTACTTTTTTTAACCATTATTACGCTCCCTTATATATATTATTATTGTCATTGCTTCTCGCAGTCTCGCTGCACAATTTATATATTCGGGGACATTCCTCTTGCCCCAAAGACTATCCTTATAGTAGAGGTGTGTCCCCATACCTATAATCGTCGCACAAAATTGGCGCTCGTTGCGAAAGACCTACCAACAATTTCTTTCTCCCTATCGGTCGAAGAAATTGGGTTAGGGCTTCTTTACTTAACGATTTTGCATTCCGGGTCGATTAGCTCTCTCATATCTCCCATTATTGCTCTTGGTGCCGGAATAGTAAGCATTGTATTCAATCCCGGTTTAGCGTTGATAATCATCGGAATAGTATTTACGCACATGGCAATAGTACCGATACCTCCCGGAACTTCCGGAGAATTAACCAAATTAATATTTGGAGTTCCTTTGATTATTACGTAGTCACCTGTTTGAATACCAACTTGCTCAGGCTCGATTTGCTGAGGGTGATCCATTTCAATTTTTAATTCACCGTCAATATATCCGTAACCCTTCATTGCGCAACCTGCAACATCCCCTGCTTTGGCAAATCCATGAGGTGACTTTCTGTCTACGTCTGTTACTATCGGACCCATTGAAGTAGTTACTTTATCAACCTTCCAACCTATGGCACCGGCAATCATACCGATTGATTCATGGAATCCAACGTGGCCTGACAATGTACCTGTTTCAACGCCTTTATTAAACTCATCCACAGTAATTCCTATACCTTGCTCATGCATAACTGCAGGACCAAAAGGAGATAAACTGTTTACTCTTCTTGCTGTTATATGGTCAACTGTTTCGCAGCATCCTGTCATAACAACAACCAAGTAGTCCATAATTAATCCCGGGTTGATACCTGTACCAATTATTGAAACACCGTTAGCTTTCGCTATTTCATCTAATTGTTTTGCAAGTTCAGGATTCTGAGCTTGCGGGAATGACATTTCTTCAGCACTTGATACCACGTTTATTTTTCTTTCCAAGCAGAATTTTAATCTGTCAAATGCTACCTTAGTAAATGAATCTGTACAGCATAAAACTACATCAGCTGCTTTTTCTTTAATAACATCTTCAGGAGTTCCAACAAGCACTTCAGGCCTGTCTCCTCTTTCTACCCCTATAATTTCATACATGCTTTTTCCTAATTTGGCGCCTCTGCCAACTGCACCGACTATGTCAACACCTTTTTTGTTTAAAAGCATTCTTGCCATGCCGCTTCCCATAGCTCCAAGTCCCCAGATAATTACTTTTACATTTTGCATTTGTTGTTCCTCCTAATAATTTTCTACTCTCTTAGTATATATTAAGCAATTATTATGCCAAAAAATATCAAAGTACTCAAATTGCTCAAATTAAATGTTTTTAAGATAGTAATTTCAACTTTCAAGTAATTTTTCCCCATAATACCCGATTTATTCCAACTACGAATGCTATCATGTTAAAAGAGTTCTCAAAAATATATAAAAAAAGCAAATTATTTTGCAGTAGCTGCAAATATATTTGCTTTTAGTGTCTATATATTGATATCATATTTTTTGATTTTATGTTGTAAGGTCTGACGCTTTATCTTTAATACATTTGATGCTCTTGTAATATTATTCTTGCTGTTTGAAAGTGCTTTCTCAATTATCTTTTTTTCTAAATTACTTAAATATTTGTCTATGCCGTAATCTTCGATTTTTTCATAATCATCAATTTTGTATTCTATTGAATGTTGAATGTAAAAGTGACTGCCGGTCAAAATATGCTCATCATCTTCACACATGCTTACAGCTGACATAATCATATTTTCAAGCTCCCTTGCATTGCCCGGATAATCATATGATAAAAGGTACTCATATACTTCATCTGAAAAATCTGTTACATGTTTGTTGAACCTTACATTGTGTTTGTCCACAAACATTTTAGCAAGCAAAATAATATCATCGATTCTCTCTCTTAAAGGTGGTACATTTAATGGAATTACATTAAGCCTATAAAACAAGTCTTTTCTCAGCTTACCTTCTTTTAATATTTTTTCCGGAGGCTCATTACATGTAGTAATAATTCTTACATCTATGGGAATATCAGTTGAGCCTCCAACTCGTCTAATATAATTTTCCTGAAGTACTCTTAAAAGCTTAGGCTGCAGCTCATAAGGCATTGAATTTATTTCATCCAAAAGAAGCGTTCCTCCATTTGCCTGTTCAAATAAGCCGGCACGGTCAACTGCTCCGGTGAAACCTCCCTTTGAGGTGCCAAACAACAGTCCTTCCAATAAAGATTCCGGAAGAGCAGCACAATTTTGTGCTTTAAACGGCTTGTCCTTTCTTATGCTGGCATAATGTATGCTTTGAGCGATTAATTCCTTGCCAGTTCCGGTTTCACCGTAAATAAATACGGAGGCAGAATTTTTTGAAGATTTTTTCGCTCTGTCAATAACATCCAAAAAATTATCACTGCGCCCTACAATATTGTCAAAATTATATTTCTTTACTTTCTTATGTTTTACCTTTTCAGGTTTTTCAATTTCATCATGGAGCTTTAAAATTGTATTGGACATTTCTTCAATTTTGGTTATATTTTTAGCTACTTCAACAGCAGCTACAACCTCATCATCAATTACAACCGGTATTGTAGTATTAATTGTAGAAATTTCTTTTCCGTCTTTGTTCAAATATGTTTGTTTTAAATTTTTTGTTATAGTTTTAGAATACAAAGCTTTTAGAAGAGTGCTGTTTTCGTTGGTAAATCCCTTAAAAACCTCTGTAAACGGTTTCTTGATTACATCATCTAAATCCATCTTTTCCAAAGCAGACATAGATTCATTATATATGATGGTATTGCCATGCTTATCAAGTACATGAACACCTTCTTCTACTAACTGCAAAATTTTTTGCATCAATAGTAAACATTCCTTTGATTTCATAGCACCCTCCTATACTATTGGGACATTCCTCTAAATGCTTATCTACCATAGACTCACGCCCATTTAGATGTGTGTCCCCCTTCCAATTATTTTAATTGTATCATAATAATTCAATTTTTACAATGATGTTCTATTTGTTCTATACTTTCAGTACTTTCAGCAATAAAACATGAATCTTTCATGTTATTTAAAAAAAGCTACAGTATTTATTTATCTGCAACTAATGATTATTTATTATATTTACCAAAAAATTGCAGATGTTAATATTATACTTCAATTTCAGTTCCACAATTCCCTTCTAAAGCTTCTGTCGCTTTATAAAGAGATGTAATTATCGCCTTTCTCCCTTTTCTTGATTTAGCAAACTTTACGGCTGCTGTTATTTTGGGAAGCATACTACCAGGTGCAAAATGACCTTCTTCTATATATTTTTCTGCTTGTTCAATAGTTAAATGCCTTAAGTCTTCTGTTGAAGGAAGATTTTTATCTTCTAATGCATTGCCTCCTAATGCAATTACTACTTTAGTTGGTGTCATTTTTTCTCCTTTAAAAAAATTTAACATTTTATATTGTAGCAACAATTACAGCCTTAATTGTATGAAGTCTGTTTTCTGCTTCATCAAAAACAACCGAATGTCTGCTTC
>ENA-UOOM01001397-UOOM01001397.1-fermentation-metagenome-genome-assembly--contig:-NODE-1397-length-23365-cov-3.473273_pt1 | contig 23365 bp, 17 predicted proteins | sample MGYA00245781_ERZ724031 | MGnify/ENA primary metagenome ERZ724031 (study PRJEB28704, sample SAMN03018317) | fermentation metagenome | biome: anthropogenic terrestrial biome; feature: soil; material... | reverse complement strand
GTATAGGGAAGGGATGCCGTAAGTGTAACGAGATATAGAGCTGCATTAAAAGTGTTGTCAATCCATAATACCGACCAGACATCCATAAGAAGAGAATAAACCACACCGGCAAAAGCCCCGTACAGGTATAAGAGCAGTCTGTTCGTTTTCAGTTTTTTTGAGAAAATACCCGCAACGAATCCAATCATGCCCCAGGTCAGCATCTGAAACGGCGTCCATGGTCCCTGTCCGAAATACATATTGGATATAAGTGCGGAAAAGGAACCGCATAAAAAGCCCGCTTCGCTTCCGAAGTGAATTGCGGTGATGACGACAAAGGCGGTGACGGGTTTAAAGCCTGGAACAAGCGTGAACAAAAAGCGTCCACCGACTGAAAGTGCCGTCATTACCGATATTAGTATCAGTTTTCGGGTGCTCGATTTCTTCTTTTCAAACGTAAGAAAAAATCCCACACAGGAAAGTATGGCTATGGTTATGGAAATAAACGCATACTGCTTATCCTTAAAAACCCGCGTCCCGATAAAAATAGCGGCGGGGACACAGAAAAGCAGCAGGAAATATTTAAGAGTCTTCCTTATCATTTTTCACTCCGTTTTGGCGGCAAAGTTCAATTGCAGCTTCTGCTGTTATGATATTGTCATATATACCCCTTGTCATACGGTTGACGGAGGTGGTATAAAAGCTGTTGTCCGAGAAAAATGCCGATGGGACATCGCAGGAAACTATTTCACCGCCAAAGAACAGTGCGCATCTATCGGCGCATCCGGCGGCGAATTCCAGATCGTGGGTAACGATTACAATCGTCATTCCTTCTGACTTTAGTTTGTCGAGGATTTTTGCTATTCTGCGTTTCATAAACGCGTCCATCCCCTTTGTCGGTTCATCAAGGAGCAGCAGGCGCGGCTTTTGCATCAATACTTTAGCAAGAGCGCATAGCTGTTGTTCTCCTCCGCTTAAGTCGTACGGATGCTTGTCGAGCAGCCCTGTGATATCAAAGGGAAAAGACATCAAATCACTGTCTATTTCCGCAAGATCCGCGCGTACGGTTTTTTCTGAAAATACCGTCTGCACATCCTGAGGCAGCAGAGCGAGATTGTTTTTATACAAATCGCCGTTTCTGTAGTCAGCTATTTTTTTTCCGAAAACGGTTATTCTACCCGAATAAGCTTTTAGAATTCCCGCACAAACACCCAGAGCGGTCGTCTTGCCGGAAGCGTTTCCGCCCAAAATGCAATATATCTCGTTTTCATAAACAGTAAGGTTTGTTCCGCAAAGTATATCAGGCAGGTCTTTACCATACCTGAAATAGATGTCCTTCATCTCCAGAGCCGCTTTGCTTTTATGCGTGTAAGGCTTCTCGGTGAAGCTTTTTATTCTATTTGCGAAATTTTCCTCAATAAACCTTCTCCCCTCCTTTACACTTATCGGGCAGGGAGCATCTACATTCAGACCGTTATATATTCTCACAGCCGCCGGCATTGAGTGCAGCATCGGGTCGCTTTTACTGAGAGCTTTGCATACTATCTCCGGTGAATCAAATTTTTGCATACCGCCTTCTTTCATGAGAAGCACCTTATCTGCGGCAGGGAAAACATCCTCAAGTCTGTGTTCCGACATGATTATAGTTAAGGAAAGCTCACGGTTAAGCTTCTGCAAGGTTGCGAAAAAATCCGAAGCCGCTATCGGGTCAAGCTGTGAAGTCGGTTCGTCGAGAATGAGTATTTTAGGCTGGGTTACCATTACCGAGGCGAGGTTTAAAAGCTGCTTCTGACCACCTGAAAGCTCGTCAACATCCCTGAAAAACCAATCCTCAATACCGAAGTAGCTTGACATCTCGCAAATACGCCGCTTTATGACGGGGGAGGGCAGACCCATATTTTCAAGCCCGAATGAAAGCTCGTGCCACACTTTATCATTTATAATCTGATTTTCCGGATTCTGCATTACAAATCCTATTTCAAAGCAGGCTGAACGCGCGTCAAGGTTTTCGGTATCAGTACCTTTATAATAAATATTACCGCTTTTTTTGCCGGCGGGGGAGAGTTCACGTTTTATCAGCTGTAAGAGTGTTGTTTTACCGCACCCTGTCTCTCCGCAGATAACGATGAATTCACCGCTATATATTTTTAATGAAATATTTTCCAAGGCCTTTTTTTCGGAATCAGGATACGAAAAGCTCAGATTTTTGATTTCAAGCAACGCCATTTAATTTTCTCCTTAATGTAATAAAAAAGCGGTAAAAATGAGAGTAAAGCATATGCCGAATAGGTTATTACCGAATAAGCGGAAAACTGCACCCTGCTTAAAACAGGGTAGAAAGTAAATCCGGTATAAGAAAGAGAGATACCGGCAACAGCTGCCGTCGCGAATATTACGCATAGAGCGGTCAGGTATAAGTCTTTTTTTGAGAAGCGGTAAACCAAAAAACGACTGCGTCCTTCAAGTCCATAGCCCCTCGCTCTCATAGAATCAGCTGTGTCTATTGCGTTTTCGAGTGACCATGTTACCGAAACCGAAAAAACCCTGATTACGCTTTTTATACGATTAGTAAAACTATCCTCTGGGTACATTCCCATCGCCTTTTGAGCTTCACTTATCCTTACGGTTTGTTTGCGAAGAAGCGGTACATAACGTAGTGCGGCTGTCAGGATTACCGAGAGCCCGGGCAGAGCACCACCAAACAGATACAGCAGCTTTTCGCTTGTCATTATCAACGAAAAGGACTTAAACCAGAATATGACCGAAATAATCATAGCGGAGGTGCATACGCCGTAAACGGTTGCCTCAAGGGTTATCGGGTTTCCGTTCAGAAAAAAAAGCGGAGTGCTACCGTTATGTGAAAACAAAGGGTTTACAATGGCAATAAGAACAAACATAACGAAAAAAAACAGAATTTCGTTTAAAAAACGTTCTTTTTTTATAACGGCATACAAGCTGACCGAAGCACACAGCGAAATAAAGGTTATTATAGGATTGCTCACGAACATCGCGATAAAAATCACAGGAGCAAAATACAAAAACAGAGCGGCCGGATGGAAAACAAAAAACGATCTCATCCGACACCCACATCCTCTCCGAGATTGCATGAATACACCCATTCGATATAATCACCGTTCGACAAAACGTATTCTGAACAGCTATCGCCCGAGAAAACTCCGTTTACTTTATACAACCAGCCTGACAGAGCACCGAAGTCGTACTGGTAAATATTATTGATCCCTTCAATATAAACTAAAGCGGCATTATCCCCGCCATCATACTCCATTTGGATTCTGTTATGTTTAACCGTGCGTTCAAGAATATCAAAAACGGTGTCGCCCTCACGCAGGACATATTCTTTTTTATCTAAAATAACTCCATTTTTGGGAATATGCTCCGAATCGGACTTTTCCGCAGCCGTGTCGCAGCGTATTGAGATAAAAACCGTGTTGCTGTTCGGTTTTATGTCCTCAATGTTTTCCTGATAATATTCCTCAACCGATTGTACTTCTATTATGAATATTACCGAAACAGCGATAACGATTACGATTATAACTATAAGGATTTTCTTTATACTCGCTTTTTTTGCGAGGAAAAGATATCCGATAACGAACAGGGCAAGAACCGCTACGGCGATACAAGCCCATTTGCGAAAGAGCGTGTTAAGTGAATCTGTGGGTTCAGTATATTCAGTTTTAACACCTTCCGTTTCGGATATATAATCAGATTCGGCCTTTTTATCTCCGAAACCGTACAGTCCGTTCAGTCCGTTAGTCTGTCTCCATGCGTAAACGAGAGAAAGCATAACCTGCACGCTTGCCAAGTCGTTTGCTTCTCCTCCGGGGGTATGGCAAAAGCTCCCGTCGGGCAGTTTATATAAAAGAAGTCCGTCCAGAACGCTGTTTCCGTTTTTTATAAAACGCTCATCCGAATTGAAGTCGATATCCAGAGCCGTTAAAGCAGAGAGGACTTGAGCGGTGCTCTCACAATTTCTTGTCCCGAAACTCGCAAAATCACCGTTTTCGAGTTGTTTTTCAGAGATAAACGCAAGCGCTCTGTCCACAGCGGCTTTTACCGCCGGGGTTTCATAATGAACGGATAACGCCTGTATCGCGATTGCTGTAACATCGATATCCGAATTTTTTCCTGACAACGCCCAGCCTCCGTCGGGTAGGGCTAAGGAGAGAATTCTCTCCGTAATTTCATTCGCGTCCCCCGGGTATTCTCCGGAATCAAGCAGGATAAGCCCGAAAAGCTCACTCATAATACCGAACTTCCCGATCGTTTCGGCCAGCGTTTTTCTTATAAAAGCGTTATCCGTGCCTAAGGCAGAATAACATATGGCGATACGCTGTAAGTCCGTCGCGTTCCCGCCCGGAGCGGTTTTAATATAGCTATCGAGTGCGTTTTTATATTCGGAAAAATCATAGCCGCCTTTGTATTGCTTAATGGCTATTATATACCATTCGTTCGGGCTTCTGCCGGCGTTAGGCGTAAGATGCTTGTCTATTAAATCCTGAACGGAACTGCTGCTCGTTTCTCCTATCTTCCAATCCAAAACACCTTCAATATGTTCTTCGAGTAAAGAGGCGTTGTTTACAGCACCCGAACTTATGCAAAGTACGGATGAAACAATCAGAACGAGCAGCAACAAAGAGATTAGTTTGTATTTCATATGCTTTTATTGCGTTTGTAAAAAGCAGCGCTTATGATAATCATAAGAGCGGCTGCCAACACAAGAAGTGCTGTAATTTCACCGCCGTCGCCGGTATGCGGGGTATCTGTGCTTCCGTTCGTCTCCGAAATGGCCTTGTCATCTATGACTACGGTATAATCGGAAGCGAAACGGAGTACAAGCGGAAGTCCTTTATCGCTTTTTTTTGATATTTGAACCTTATGCACTCCCGGGGTCAGCTGATCCCTGCTTATCCTGATCTCACCGTTATCATCAGTGGTATAAATCGCTTTTTCGCTTCCAAATCCCCAATGAACCTCTGCATTTGCAACAGGGTTTTCGGAAACGATTGCGCTGTAATCGTCATTAAATGTTGTATCCCGGCTTGTGAATCTAATAATGCCGTCGGCTATTCTTGACGTGTCCGCTTCGGGGAACTGCATTCCGACACCGTAAGGATCACCGTAATACAGCAGAACTCTGTCGCCGTCTTTCAGGTTAAAGCCGTCTATTCCCACGGCCGGTTCCAATCCGTTGACTTTATACATCCAGCCGTCCCAACCGCCGAATCTTGAAGCGGATTGATCGTTTATGTCGGTAATATAAGCCGTATCAACACCTGTAATCTCAAAGCTGTCCTCCTGCTCGTCAATATATGCGAGCGCGGTTTGCAGGGTCAGATTATCGGTATACGGTATATCAAGTGTATTGTAATATATATTTTCGTCTATCCCCTCGATACGCAGAGTGATGCTCATAACCGATTTGTCTTCTGCCGCCGTGTTTATTGCAAGTACACCGAACAGCATAATTATTGATACTGTTATAAAGAAAAGCCTTTTTGCCGATCTGTTCATTTTAAATCCTTTCCTAAAAAAAACACTTTTTTACACTGAGTGTAGAAATTTACACCGAATGTAAAAAAGCGCAACTATCTCATTCAGGCAATTAAAAGAATAAAAACTTTCATGCCCGAATAAAACGGCTGCGCTCTTCCAATAAGTATCCTTCTCCTGTATACAAAAGAAAAACACTCTTTTACCCAAAAGCGTTCGTTGCGGCAACGCTGTGAAAGTGTATTTGCCGAACGTAAGCCTCGCCTCATGGCAAGCGATCCGACTTTAATAAACTCCGGCGAAAAAAATTTCGTCGTTTTTTATTGTTTACGGTAATGGCGGTTGCATCGGATTTTCACCGAAATTCTCTTAACCATGTGCGAATAGATTATTTTTATTACGTAACACGGATATTTTAGCATATAAAGATAACTGTGTCAACGCTTATGCCAAACGAATCTTTTATAACCTGCTATAATCACATTCTATCGATATAGTTGCAAGCGGCAATAGCGGCAACTGTACCGTCAGCACAGGCGGTTGTTATCTGTCTTACGGTTTTTGTACGACAATCACCCGCAGCAAATATACCCGGCGTGTCGGTAACGCAGCTCTCGCCGGATATGATATACCCGGTTTTGTCAAGCCGTGCACACTCCCTGAATACATCGTTTTCGGGAGCAAGCCCTATTGCTACGAACAGTCCGTCAAGTGAAAGTCGAAATTCGCTTCCGTCTGCCTCGCGTTTTAGTATGACACCGTTTAAAGAGGTATTGCCCAAAAGTGATTTTACCACCGTTCCGAGAATAATCTCCACGTTCGGCTTTGTTTTCAGTAATTCGGCAAGGCGGCATTCGCCCGTTAGATAATCGAGGTTTTGTATGATATAGACTTTTTTACATATCTCCGAGAGCAGAATCGCCTCCTGCAGTGCGGAATTTCCACCCCCGACTATTCCGACCGTCTGTCCCGCATAAAACGCACCGTCACAGGTGGCGCAATAGGATATACCCTCACCCACAAGATTATCCTCTCCGGGTAACCCGAGTCTGCGATGCTTCGCTCCTGCAGCGATAATAACGCTTTTTGCCCTGTACTTATTATACTCTGAGATTACAATCTTTTCATCACCCTCGGTATGAAGACCGACAACCTCCTCCAGCTCTACCTCAGCCCCCAGCGCGAGAACCTGCTCTATTAGCTTGTCTGCCAAATCGTTTCCGGAAATAGCGGCGATACCGGGATAATTCTCTATCTTAGGCGAAAAGGTTGCCTGTCCGCCGAAGGTTGCTTTTTCGAGCAGCAAAACGGTTTTGCCGGCACGCCTTGCGTAAAGGGCGGCGGTTAGCCCCGCAGGGCCGCCGCCGATTATAATAATGTCATATTCCTGCATAAATATTTTACCTGTTCTCGATATATTTTTTTATGTTGGATACATTTGAGTGCTTCTCGGTCTGTCCGTTTCGAACGACAAGCAGGGTAGGTGCGAGCTTTACTCCGTATTTTTTGGTTTCCTCAACATTTTCATCTGCTATGATTTTTCTGTAGGGAATACCTGCCTTGTCAAGAAGCGCCGTGGCAATTTTACAGTTCGGACAGGTCTTGGAGGTGAAAAGGAGCGCAATATCTTCCAAGCAGCAGGATGACTCCTCATCTGCTTTATCGTTTTTTGCTTCTTTTTGTTTTAAAACGGAGTTTTCGATGTCATAAACAAGACGGTCCTTGTACTCCTGGCTTTTGCCGACATTCCAGTTTTTAACCGGTCTGTAATAACCCGTTATACGGCTGTAAACCTCGGTTTCCTCGCCGCATTCCGGGCATTTTTGAACCTCGCCCTGAATATAGCCGTGGTTTCTGCAAACGGAATAGGTCGGAGAGATAGTATAATAGGGGATTTTGTAATTCTCCGCAACTTTCCGTACAAGAGATGCGGCAGATCTCCAATCCGGCAGCTTTTCGCCCAGAAAAGCATGGAAAACAGTACCGGAGGTATAGAGGGTCTGAATATCATCCTGAATATCAAGCGCGGTGAATATGTCTGATGTATATCCTACGGGAAGATTCGAGCTGTTTGTGTAGTAAGGTGTTCCGCCGTTCTCGCAAGCGGTGATAATGTCCGGAAATTGCTCTTTATCATGCTTTGCAAGACGATAGGAGGTGGATTCCGCCGGAGTAGCCTCAAGATTATACAGATCCCCGTATTTTTCCTGATAATCTGCGAGTCTGTCACGCATATGATTTAAGACTTCCTTCGTGAACTCCTGAGTTTCGGTATGAGTCATATCTTTTTTTATCCAGTTTGCGTTGAGTCCGGCCTCGTTCATGCCGAGAAGACCTATTGTAGAGAAGTGGTTGTCAAATGTGCCGAGATAACGCTTTGTATAGGGATAAAGACCTTCGTTTAGAAGCTTTGTAATTATTGTGCGCTTTGTCTTTAAGGAACGCGCACTTATATCCATCATCTTGTCAAGGCGTTTGTAGAAATCCGCCTTGTCTGCCGCAAGATAAGCTATTCTCGGCATATTGATGGTTACAACGCCTACCGAGCCCGTGCTCTCTCCGCTGCCGAAAAATCCGCCGGATTTTTTGCGAAGCTCGCGGAGGTCGAGGCGCAGTCTGCAGCACATACTGCGGACATCGCTCGGTTCCATATCGCTGTTTATATAGTTGGAGAAATAAGGTGTACCGTATTTGGAGGTCATCTCGAACAACAGCTTGTTATTCTGCGTCTCGGACCAGTCGAAATCGGAGGTTATGGAATAGGTAGGAATAGGATACTGGAAACCTCTGCCGTTCGCGTCTCCTTCGATCATCGTCTCAATAAACGCCTTGTTTACAATGTCCATTTCCTTTTTGCAGTCCTTGTACTTGAAGGGCATCTCTTTGCCGCCGACTATGGCGTTGAGCTCTGCGAGATCGTCGGGAACAGTCCAGTCGAGTGTTATGTTTGAAAAGGGTGCCTGTGTTCCCCATCTGCTCGGAGTGTTAACGCCGAAAATAAAGGATTCTATGCACTTCTTAACCTGATTATAATCGAGATTGTCAACTTTTACAAAGGGGGCAAGATAGGTGTCGAATGACGAGAAAGCCTGAGCCCCGGCCCATTCGTTTTGCATAATGCCGAGAAAGTTTACCATCTGGTTGCATAATGTCGCAAGATGCTTTGCAGGTGCGGATGTGATTTTTCCGGGAACACCGCCAAGCCCTTCCTTTATGAGCTGTTTTAAAGACCAGCCCGCACAGTATCCTGTAAGCATGGAAAGGTCGTGAAGATGTATGTCAGCGTTTCTATGAGCTTTGGAAATCTCATCGTCATAAATTTCCGAAAGCCAGTAATTCGCAGTTATCGCACCCGAGTTGCTCAGAATCAAACCGCCGACAGAATAGGTGACGGTAGAGTTCTCTTTAACACGCCAGTCGGTAACCTTTACATAGCTGTCGACAATCTCCTTGTAATCGAGTATTGTTGACTTCATGTTGCGTATTTTCTCACGCTGACGGCGGTAGAGGATGTATGCTTTTGCTATATCAGCGTAGCCTGCTTTTATCAGTACAGCTTCCACGCTGTCCTGAATATCCTCGACAGCGATCAGATTATCTTTTATTTTAGGCTCGAAATCGGCGGTTACATTGAGAGCAAGAAGATTGATTATGCTGGGATGAGACTGCTTGTTCTGTGCATCAAATGCTTTTGTAATTGCGCTGCTGATTTTGGTAATATCGAATTCTGAAATATTACCGTCTCTTTTAATGACCTGGTACATAGTAATCTCCGTTCCTTTTCTTAAGTAAATACATAATATCACAACATTTAGACTCTGTCAATAATAAAATTACTATATATTGTGTTTTTGTACATGATGTACAATTTCATCAAAAGCCCCTCAGAGCAGCGTTTGGCACATAAATCCTTAAAATATCAAGCAAATACCTGCTTTCCTTCTCAGAAAAACCGCAGAGCCCGCTCTCTATCAAATTGCCGGAATCTACAAAATTCTGTAAAAAACACTTTTCTTCGCCCTTCAGCCACAACCCTATTGACCTGATACTGTCCTCGGTATGGAATGTCCGCACAAGCGTTGTGCGGAACTCGAAGGGGAGAGAACCTGTCATAAGTTTTTTCGCGCTCTCCTTAACGGCGTCGATATCAATAATCTCTTTTCCCGCAGTTTTTGCATAATACTTCGGGGAATTTTTTATATCCATCGCAACATAGTCGAGCATGCCCGAATCTATGAGTTTGATGAGCCTTTCAGGGAAGCTGCCGTTTGTATCGAGCTTAACTTTATAACCCAATGCCTTTATCTCCGTAATAAAGTTATGGATATCACTCTGCATCAGCGGTTCTCCGCCCGTGATACATACGCCATCGAGAGCACCCTTCCTTTTCTTCAGAAAAGTGAAAAAATCCTCATAAGTAATCCCGCTCTCTGAATCCGGCGTCAATACAAGCGATGCATTATGGCAAAAAGGGCATCGGAAATTGCAGCCTCCGGTAAAAACCGTGCAGGCGACAACTCCGGGGTAGTCGAGCAGAGTCAGTTTCTGCAAGCCTTGGATGTTCAAGCTTTATCATTCCCGTTCTTTTTTGTTTTTTATTTTACCATGTATTGCAAAATAAATAAACATATATATTAAAAATTATATAAATAATGACATATCGGATTCTTCCGCATTCGCAAGCATTGCCGCAGCTCCTGATAGTTTTACGCCGTCGATCAGCTCTGACGGATGGATCCCCATAATGTCCATGCTCATCGAGCAGGCTATCAGCTCAACGCCGCTTTCCTGTGCTTGTTTGAGAAGAAACTCAGGACTGTCTACGTTTTTCGCTTTCATGACACTGCGGATCATTTTTGCACCCATACCACCCATATTCATTCTTGAAATCGGCAGCTTCTTTATCCCACGAGGCATCATTATACCGAACATTTTCGATAAGAAATTCTTTTTTACTTTTACCTTTTCGGGACGCCGGAGAATATTTAAACCCCAGAACGTGAAAAACATGCTGACCTTTCTTCCCATCGCGGCTGCTGCGTTGGCAATAATCAGGGAAGCGATCGCCTTATCCAGATCTCCCGAGAATACGATAATATTTTTATTTTCCTTATTCGTACCCCCCGTTTCAGGTTGTTTTATACCCTTTTGTACTTTAGCAACGCTGACCCCCTTGTTGCTTTCCATTCCCAAAAAGACATTTCCGGTCCTGCGGCAGAAACCCTCAAGGTCGCTCGCAAATGCGGGGTCCGTGGTGGATATTTCGATAATATCGCCTATATTTGCTCTGCTTAATGCTTCGGACAGTTTTACAATCGGCCCTGGGCATTGAAGTCCGCAGGCATCGAGTGAGATCGTATTTTTATCTGTTGTTGCTGTATTGTTGACTATCTGTGTTTCGGGATTGACAAAGTTCATTGTCGGTTTAGGTGAATGTGTCCCGAAAATCGAGTTATAGAGCCTGTATCCTCCGCTGAGGTTATAGGCATTATACCCGTTCTGAATTAAAATTCTCGTCGCTATATATCCGCGAAGACCTATCTGACAGGTTACATAAACATCTTTTTTCCTGTCTATTTCCGAAAGCCTTTCCCTCAGACTGTCGAGCGGGATATTGATAAAGCCATCGATATGACTGTTTTGATACTCGATCGGCGTGCGTGTGTCGAGCAGAGTTACACTGCCGTCCCGCGGGAGCTTTTCAACATCGTGCCAATGAAAATTCCTGATTCTGCCCGAAAGGATATTTTCTATAACAAAACCTGCCATATTGACGGGGTCCTTTGCAGAGCCGTAAGGCGGTGCGTAGCATAATTCAAGTTTTGCCAAATCATATGCTGTCATACCGCCGCGTATAGCGGTTGCAATAACATCGCATCGCTTGTCGGTCCCGTCATACCCCACAATCTGCGCACCGAGTATTTTCCCCGTATCTTTTTCAAAAATTGTTTTGATGGACATATTAACGGCCCCGGGATAATAGCTTGCATGATTTGCCGAGTATGTGAAGGATTTGTCATAATCGAGGCCTGACCGCTTTGCTGTTTTTTCATTCACGCCGGTGGAGGCAACCGTGAGATCAAAGGCCTTTAATATCGACGAGCCTTGTGTTCCGGTATACGCGCTGTTAAGGCCGCATATATTGTCGGCTGCAATTCTGCCCTGCTTATTCGCGGGGCCGGCAAGCGGAACGGATACTTTATTTCCCGTAACGAAATCCGTGACCAGAACGGCGTCTCCGACCGCGTATATATCTTTTTCGCTCGTTTGCATATGTTCGTCTGCGATTATATAGCCGCGTTCGTTAAGAGCTATTCCTGCCTCTTTTGCGATTTTAGTTTCGGGGCTTACTCCTGCAGCCATTATCATCATATCCGCTTCAGTTATACCGCTGTTGGTAGCTAATTTTAAAGAAGTACCGTCGTCGATGATAGAGCGTACTGTATTGCCGAGCAGCAGCTTTACTCCCTTAGACTCGACATGTCTGTGCACGTCGCTGGCCATATCATAATCAATAGTGCCGATGAGCTGGTCTGCCATTTCGATTATAGTAACCTCAATACCGGCTTTATGCAGATTCTCCGCCATTTCGACGCCGATAAATCCTCCGCCGACCACAGCGGCACGCCTCGGCTTTTTGCTGTCTATAAATTCCTTAATTCGAAAAGTATCGGGAATACTGCGAAGGGTGAACACCTTGTCGGAATTTATCCCGTCAATATTCGGCAATATGGGTTTTGCGCCCATTGATAACACCAGCTTGTCATATGACTCCTCATAAGTTCCGTCTGTGGAATGGTTTCTGACCGTAACTGTTTTTGTTTTTACATCAATAGCGATAACCTCGCTGTTAATGCGTACATCCACATTAAAACGCGTTCTGAAACTCTCCGGTGTCTGAAGAGTGAGTGAGGATTTATCCTTTATCTCACCGCCGATATAATAGGGAAGTCCGCAATTCGCATATGAAATATACTCACCGCGCTCAAACATCACGATAACGGCAGACTCATCCAACCTGCGCAGTCTTGCCGCCGCTGTTGCGCCGCCTGCAACTCCGCCGATAATCAGCACCTTTTTTTGGCTATTCATAATAAACCTCCCATGAATATGATTTTATATAATATAGTATATCCTTTTTTATGTCGTCGCTCTGTAACCGAATCACATTATCAATAAAAAAAGTTGTGCTTTTTCAATAAAAAACAGTTCTGTTTCAGATAAAAATCAGGTAAGTTTTTCGCATAAATTCTGCTTGACAATTTGACATAGTTATAGTATACTAACTTTAGTTAGCAGGGGCTAACTCTATCATATAAAAAGAAGAATCTTAACGCCAAGGAAAGGAATGGACATTAACATGACTCTCAACAAGCTTGCGGTCGGCAAAACCGCCACAATAAAAAAAGTAGGCGGAGAGGGTGCATTGAGATGCAGGCTTCTGGATATGGGGCTTATCCCGAAAACAAAAGTTTTTGTAAGAAAGGTCGCGCCTATGGGAGACCCGATTGAAGTAAGAATCAGGGGATATGAGCTCACCATCCGTATGGAGGACGCAGAAAAAATAGAAATAGATGATATCGAAAACGGGAGGGAAGGGTAGGAAAAATGATATTCGCCTTAGTCGGAAATCAGAATAGCGGCAAAACCACATTGTTCAATCAGCTTACCGGTTCAAACCAGCGTGTCGGTAACTTTCCGGGTGTAACTGTTGAGCAGAAAATGGGAGAAATAAAAACAAATAAGAACTGCACCGTGGTCGATTTGCCCGGGATTTACTCGCTTCGTCCCTTCAGCAGCGAGGAGATAGATACCCGTGATTTTATTTTGAACGAAAAGCCCGACGTAATAATAAATATCATTGATGCTACTAACATAGAAAGAAACCTGTACTTAACTCTTCAGCTGCTTGAAATGGAGATACCCATGGTTCTCGCATTGAATATGATGGACGAGGTAAGGAACAACGGTGGAACAATCGATGTGAAAAAAATGTCGGAAAAGCTCGGAATTCCGGTTGTTCCGATCTCCGCGGCCAAAAACGAGGGCGTGGATGAGCTTGTAAAAACAAGCATTTATGCAGCAAAAGGGTGTCACCGAGCTAATAAAAAAAGCATTTATGCAGCAAAAGGGTGTCACCGAGCTAATAAAAACAAGCATTTATATAACAAAAAGAAAATATATCCTAAGATTATCGATTTCTGCGACAGCGGCCCCGTTCACCGCTGCATACATGCTGTTTCTCACATGATAGAGGATTATGCTGAAAATGCAGGGGTTTCGGCTCGTTTTGCTGCAACGATGCTCATAGAAGGTGATGAAAGTATCATAAAAAGGCTCAAAATCGACGAAAACGAACTTATCACTACTGAACATTGTATAATAGTTATGGAAGCCGAGCATATGATGGACAGGAACTCTGCTTTGGCTGATATGCGTTATACCTTTATCGAGAAGGTTTGCGCGGAGACCGTTACAAAAATTCCCGAGAGCAAAGAGCATATACGGAGCGTAAGGATAGACAGGGTTTTTACAAATAAATACCTTGCAATACCGCTTTTTATCGGAATAATGTTAGCGGTTTTCTGGCTTACCTTCGGTGTGATAGGAACCTTCCTTTCCGATATGCTTGCTATGGCGATTTCGGAACTAACCGTTTTTGTCGAATCGGGTTTGGAAGCATACGGTATTAACCGGGTCGTGCATAGTCTTATCATCGATGGAATTTTTGCAGGTGTCGGAAGCGTTCTCAGCTTTTTGCCGATAATAGTGACTTTGTTTTTCTTTCTGTCCATACTTGAGGACACCGGATATATGGCGAGAGTCGCTTTCGTTATGGATAAGCTGCTGCGTAAAATCGGGCTTTCGGGAAGGAGCTTTGTGCCGATGCTCATAGGCTTCGGCTGTACTGTTCCTGCGATTATGGCTACAAGAACGCTGCCTTCAGAGCGGGATAGGAAAAGAACAATTCTTCTTACGCCTTTTATGAGCTGCTCCGCAAAAATTCCGATTTACGCTGTATTTACCGCCGCATTCTTTACAGAATATCAAGCTCTTGTTATGATATCTTTATATGTAACCGGGATAATATTCGGCATTTTAACCGCGGTTATTATTAACAAGACAGGTTCAAAGGGGAAACCGGTTCCGTTTGTTATGGAACTGCCCAATTATCGGCTTCCGTCATTTAAGAGTGTGGTGTTGCTGATGTGGGAGAGGGCAAGGGATTTTTTGCAAAGGGCATTTACGGTCATTTTCGTTGCGACGATAGTAATCTGGTTTTTGCAGAGCTTCGACCCGAAACTGAACGTAGTAACAGATCCCGCAGACAGTCTGCTCGCAATTATCGGAAAAACACTATCGCCACTGTTCGTTCCGTTAGGTTTTGGCGACTGGAGAGTGTCAACATCCCTGATTGCCGGAATAAGCGCAAAAGAGGCGGTAATAAGCACCCTGAGCGTTCTTACCGCAACCTCAGTCGACAAGCTGAGCGCTACTCTCGGCTCTCTGTTTACCCCTTTATCTGCAATCAGCTTTTTAGTCTTTACGCTGTTATATACCACCTGCATCGCGGCTGTTACGGCAATGAAACGAGAGCTGAAATCTGCGGCAAAAGCGCTGTTGATTGTAATAATGCAATGTGTTATAGCTTATGTGGCATCACTTGTTATATACCAGACAGGGAGTGCTATTTTCTAAGGAGGTTTTTTTGTGAATATATTTGATTATGCGTTGATTGTTGTTATTGTTTTATGCTTTTCCGCAGCGGTGATAAGCCTCAGACACAGGAAAAAAAAGAGTGGCTGCTCCGGTTGTTCGGGTTGTTGCTCTGACTGTTCGCGGTATGGGTAAGAAAGAAATTCGTAGAATCAAAAAGAAGCAGAGGACACTTAATCGTATTCTGCTTCTTTTTTATTTTGGCTCTGTCACAATATATAGTTGATTTTCTGCGATTTATTTCAGGGCATAACAGTCATATAAATAAATTAGAATTTGAAAACTTCTTATATGCTCATTTTTTGCACAAGCAATGTAATATTATCCCATCTTCGGGCTCATATATTTCTCCCTCTTCACAAAGTATAACGGAAAATCCTGCATTTTGAGCATAATTTATAAGCTCTTCGGGCAAAAATGTTTCCCAATAAATTTCGGCATTTGCATATGGATAAAACTTTCCGCCATTTGTATATTGCTTATAATATTCCATCTCATATCTGTAATCATGACCAGAAAAACTTAGCAAACCATTTTTCTTAAGAACACGTTTGCACTCATTCAAAAAGTCAATCTTGTATGTATCCCCATACATTATGCCAAATGTCTGTGCCCATATAATAACCACATCAAATGAGTTGTCGTCAAATGAAAACGTATGCCCGTCATAAATCAAGAACGGAATGTTATAGCCGTTTTGCAAAGATAATTGCATAACTTGCTTAATAACTTCTTCTGAAATATCAATGCCTGTAATGGAAAATCCCTTGTCGGTAAGTGCAAATGCTTCTCTTCCCATTCCACAGCCGATATCAAGGATTTTTGCTTCTTTAGGAAAAAATTCAGCAACTGCCTGCTCCCATTTTTTGAGTTTTCCTTTGTTCCAATGAACCATCTCATCTACATTTATTTTATCCACATACCACTGATGCACAATATCCTTCATGATATATTCACCTCACAAAAAATAATCTGAAGTTCAAAACTACCCGATAAATTTCTGTTTATGCTACTAATGGCATTGTCTTACTATGGGACATGGTTCTACACTTGTCGGATGATGTACTTGACAACGAAAATTTCAAGAGGATATTTTTCTTCTCATACGTCGTTTCTTTGGCTTAGTTTACGAAATTGCGCTAAACCAAATAGTTGTTGAGATACTTCGTAGAAACGCCTTTAAATGGGTTCAGAAAGAGTTTCAGTTCACTGTTATAAGCGTTCATGCGCTGAATGTTGCAAATGCTTCTCTTCTCTCTGCCACCCTTTAATTGCACCAGATTAAACGTGTTTTTAGTGGCAAAACGGATATAAGAATTCAATTTATCCGTGCAGAGAGTGGATTTCGGGTTGAATCGGTCGTTAAAAACAACATGGAGGGCTTTAGTTGATAACCTTCCCAAATTGGACACCTTACTGATAGAATGACCATTTCTGTCGATTGCACAAGGGACGCAAACTTTCTCATACGAAATACCATGTACATGGACATCCTCGCCCCTCTTATGAGCCTTTCTGGGCATTGTTATGGTTTCCTTTATAAGAGATGTTAAAAAATGTCTCATCTGCTTCTATGATACCATTTATTCTCACAGAGTTCGCCATGTTTTGAAGAACGTCGAGAATCTTGTGCCTACACGCAAAAGCAGTGTTCTTGTGGATGCCACAGTATTCCGCTGTTTTACGTAAGGACTTACCGTTTTTTGAAATATGGGTTTATATTATAACGTGTTTTTGAATATAAGTCAAAGAAATCGACAATCATCAACATTTTGTTGTGACAGAGCCTTTATTTTTCGTTATTTTCATGGGCATGGATGATATTTTCCGCTATTTCCCTTCGCTTTACACAGGTGTCCATAGCTGACCTTTCTATGTAGCGGTGAGCCTGTGACTCGCTCATAAAATGATGTTCTATCAGTATCAGCTTGGCTCTGTTAATTATTCTTATGTCCTCCATTCTGCTCTCAAGCGAAACCGACTTTTTATGAATGGAGGCTATTTTCGTTACTGCTGCAGTCAATAGTTTCATCGACTGTATTATAAGCTGTTTTGACGCTGGTTTTTGAAGGGTCAGGATTCCTGCTTTTCCGACCATGACGGATATCTGGTCGTACAAATCGCCGCTTACAAGCAATAAAATACCGATAAAATCATTTTTTGCAGCATCAAGTGCCAAATCTACTCCCAGCTCATCTGTCAGCGGTGTATTGATGAGGACGATATCTATTGATTTGTTTACAAGAATCCGTTTTGCCTCTCCTGCATCGTAAACGGTTTGTACCGACCTGAAATTCTCATCCGAAAGTATTCCGCTTATATATCCGGCACCCTTCAAAGAGCCTGAAACTATCAGTACGTTGATTGCATCATTCTCCGCGAACATATCATCCCTCCCGACTTTAATAAAAGCATCGGTTATTTATACAGGCCGATATACATATCGGGCAGCACAGACCTGACAAAAGCGCTGGATTCAGCTTCTTTTATGGCCTCACTGAGGCTTGAGGGCAGGGTTTTTAATTGTTCGGTAATGCTCTTATCCGCAAAAAGCAGATTTGTGTTGACGGGCCCGGTGAGTCTCAGACCTCTCTTTATGCCGTCAAGCCCGGCATAAATCAATAGTGAATAAGCGATAAAGGGGTTTGCCATCGGATCGGGGGAACGAACCTCGATCCGGCGAGACGGGCTGTTTGAGACGGGAACACGGATTAACTGAGAGTGGTTCTCGTGCGACCAGGAAATGTATTTCGGTGCTTTTTTCTCTCCAAGCCTCAGGTATGAGTTCTCGCACGGGTTTAAAAATGCGGTTATTTCACTTATATGCTCCATTATTCCCGCTATAAAGCCATCTGTATAATCTACGCCCTGCGTGCTGTTGACAGAAATACTTATATGCATTCCGTTGCCGCTCTTACCCTCAAGCGGTTTCGGAGAAAAATCAGCGTAAAGACCGTTCCGCATCGCTATAGTTTTTACAACCATCCTGAAGGTCGTCGCATTTTCTGCTGCCGTTAAGGCAGCCGAGTGTCTGTAATCAATTTCATTCTGACCCGGACCCTCCTTGTGATGAGAACATTCCGGGTATATGCCCATATCCAGAAGCGAAAGGCATATTTCACGGCGGACATTCTCGCCCTTATCCTCGGGCGCTATATCCATATACCCTGCGTTGTCGAAAGGAATCTTGGTCGGCTCGCCGTTTTCATCGAACTTGAAAAGGTAAAACTCAAATTTTGAGCTGAAAAGACAGGAAATTCCCATGTCATTGGCGGTACGGACAGCTTTTTTTAATATAAAGCGCCCGTCCTTTTCAAAAAAACTGCCGTCGGGATATTTTATGTCACAAAACATCCTTATAACCCTGCCTGTGGATGGTCGCCAGGGGAGGATGGATATGGTAGAAGGGTCGGGATGCAGAAAAAGGTCGGATCTGACCTCTGCGTTAAAACCGTTTACGGCAGAAGCGTCAAAAGCGATTCCCTCGGTAAAGGCACGGTGAAGCTCATCGGGCATTATTGATATGTTTTTCTGCTTTCCGTTAATGTCGCAGAACGCAAGCCGGATGAACTTGACATCCTCCTCTTTTACATAAGTCATAACCTCGTCATAAGTATACATCGGTATTCCTCCTTAAAATCAGGAAAGGTATTCATTCGGAAAAGGAAAAACCTTAACAAATGAACACCGTTGCTCATTTACTAATTATACCTTTTTATAACTTTTTTGTCAATTATTTGAAAAAAGATTTTTATTGTATTGACAAGAACACAAAAGTAGTGTATAATTACACTATATAAAACGGCAAAGGTGTCGCAGGCAACCTGCTTTACTTTGTCGTTTTTTTATTTTTATTGATTTGGAGGCAGAAAATGAAGAACCAATATTTGTTGGGTGTTATTGAGACAGTTAAAAAAAGAAATGCCGGAGAACCGGAGTTTATTCAAGCGGTAACAGAGGTTTTGGAGAGCCTCCTGCCTGTTATAGAATCAAGACCGGATTTTGTGGAAGCGGGAATTATCGAAAGGATTGCAGAACCCGAACGCCAGATAATATTCCGTGTTCCCTGGACTGACGATAACGGCAGGATTCAGGTGAACCGCGGTTTCCGTGTGCAGTTCAATTCCGCGATAGGCCCGTACAAGGGCGGTATCCGCTTTCATCCGTCGGTTTATTTGGGAATAATTAAATTTCTCGGATTTGAACAAGTTTTTAAGAACAGTCTGACGACCCTGCCGATGGGCGGAGCAAAGGGTGGTGCGGATTTTGATCCGAAAGGAAAATCCGACGGTGAAATAATGCGTTTTTGCCAGAGCTTTATGACCGAACTGGTCAAATATATAGGACCCGACTGCGACGTACCCGCAGGCGATATAGGCGTCGGTGCAAGAGAGATAGGATATATGTTCGGACAGTACAAGCGGATAAGAAACGAGTTTACAGGCGTTCTGACAGGTAAGGGGCTTAATTACGGCGGCTCTCTTGCAAGAAAAGAGGCTACCGGTTACGGTCTTTGCTATTTTACTGATGAGATGCTCAAAGCAAACGGAAAAAGCATCGCCGGAAAAACCGTTATCATCTCCGGCTCGGGAAATGTGGCGACATATGCAAACCAGAAGTTCACCGAGTTTGGCGCAAAGGATGTGGCAATGTCTGATTCAAACGGTTATGTTGATGATTCAAACGGTATCGATTACAGGGATATAGTAAAATTAAAGGAAGTCGAACACAAGAGAATAAAGGAGTATGTATCAACTCATCCGTCCGCGGTTTATACTGAGGGCTGCTCCGGCATCTGGACTGTCCCCTGCGATATTGCGCTGCCCTGTGCAACGCAGAACGAGATAGACAAACAGAGCGCTGAGAGCTTGATAAAGAACGGCTGTTTTGCGGTTTCAGAGGGTGCAAATATGCCATCCACTCCCGAAGCGATAGATGTGTATATGAAAAGCGGAATTCTGTACGGACCGGCAAAAGCGGCAAATGCCGGCGGCGTTGCAACGAGCGGTCTTGAAATGAGTCAGAACAGTATACGGTTGTCCTGGAGCTTTAAAGAGGTAGACGAGAAGCTTCATTCCATTATGAAAAGCATTTTCGCCTCCTGCGATAAGGCGGCAAAGGAATACGGTATGGAGGGCAATTATATGGCGGGTGCCAATATTGCGGGCTTCTTAAAGGTTGCGGAGGCAATGAAAGCACAGGGCTGCGTGTAAGCTATTAACAAAACAAAAAAATCAGATTTTTCCGTTTTTGGTAAAATCTGATTTTATTTTTGTCAATCTGTGATCGCTATATACTTTATATCGGTTATAGTATCGTTTACAACGATTATCTCAAGGTTTGTTTTGCCTCGTTTATAGGTATAAAAACCGTTCTTTTCCTCGTAATCATCCGGTAAGGCTGTTTTTACTTCAGAGAACTTATCGCCGATGCAGATTCCCTCTTTGGTTTCGACGCTGTCGTCAAGCAGTTTGATAATATATATATAATCCGTCCCGTCCTTCGGATATGTGTTTATCTCGAAGCTGTTGTAGACATAGAATTTGTCTACTCCCGAAAAAGCGCAGGAAGGGGACTCGAAATAATTTTTCGCCTCTCCGAGTGAAGAAATAACAGGCGCAGCTTTGCCGTTAGGCCTGATTTTCAAGTCGTTATAAATAAATTCAAAGCCCTCTATGGATTCGGATGCCCCGGTAATTGCCACTGTCGACGAATTGCCGGAGGAAGTATCCGTATTATTATCCCCGCAACCCGCGAGCAGCAGGGCAAGGCAGATGATTATTGCTGTTTTTCTCATAGATTCAATTCTCCTCATCGATTGTTTCAGGTTTTGCGCCAAAGCTCTTCAGATAACCGTATTCCATAAGCTCTTCTTCCTGCTTTTGCTTCATATCATAATAGAACTCTTTTTTGGATTCCCAGATTTCATTTAATTGGGCGTCGTTTCTTCGGTCCCCGATGCCGTATTTCTCGCTGAGAATTTTACCGAAATATCTCGTGAGCTTCTCCGCACCCGAAAGATTAAGATGAAGTCCGCCGTCGTAGGTGTCGGTGCTGTTATCAATTCCTGTTTCCTCAGAGAGGTTCAGGAAGTTGATGTATTCTATTTCGTTCTCTTTTGCATAATGCACCATCTGTTCATCCCACTGCTCATACCAGTAGGGAAAAACACTGGGAGCTTTCATCAGAATAAATCTTATCCCGTTATCCTTGCACAACTTAGTCATCCTGTCAAGGTAATCATAACAGGTATCGCTGAAACGGTAATCAGGCAGTGCGTCACCCTTTGGCACATAGTTTACAGGCTTGATATCCGCTCTCATGAGAAAACCGTTGTGGGAAACTTTATCCCTGCACATCAGATATTTAAAATCCTCCGCTTGAAGCTCGCTCCACCTCGAATGATATCTGAGAATCGGGAAAAGGTAGGTGATAGGCTCCTCATCGTCCATCATAGATGCCTTTACGGCGTTGATTTTAGAAGCCGAAAATCTCATTCCGTCGAGGGTGAGACGATTGTATTCCTCCTTGTGGGGTGTGTCGCTTTTCATGGATAATACGTTGAATACGACGACATCGGGTTTTTCGTAGGTCAGCGTCTCCTCGAGCAAATAATAAGACTGCCAGATAAGCTGCTCCGCGCTGCCGCGTATATAGCTTGTGATTCCGTAGTTTTCCCAGAGAGTGACCGGAGAGATATTTGAATACACCTCGCAGTCACCTATAAAGATAACGTCGTGATCCTTTTTTTCACTATAATACTCGGCGATCAGATTACCCTCGCGTATTGAAGTCATATACTTGGGCATAAGCAGGCTTTGAACCAAATAGAGAAGTATCAGTATAACCAACAGGACTATTGAATTGACGATAACTTTCTTTTTCATGACTACCCTCTAAAACCGGCTGTATATAAACTGTGCCGCATCGTAACCCACACCATATGCACCGAAGACGATGATTGACAAAAACAACGCAAAGTTGACGCAATAACTCACAAAAGGCTTTTTTGCTATTTTTTCGCGTATGCTCCCCGTACGCTGTGCCAAGCTGACCGCAAGCAGTAATCCTACCGCGGCAATGATTACGATATAGTCGGGTACGGTGAGCCCGAGCTTCATAAAGCCGCCCTGAAGTAACTCCCTTATATTGAGATTGGTAAAAACGGTTCCGACCATTCTGAAGGTTTTGCCGACACCGGGGTAGCAATCGAGAGTTCTTAAGAAGCACATCAGCCAGAAAGTGCGGACGACTTGAAATAAACGGAAAATAAAAGTATGAGAAATATGGTACCTCCCGTGGAATCTCTCATATAAAGGTGAAAGCTCGTGTGACACTACGATAACGACGGCGTTGAGCAATCCCCATACTACGAAGTTCCAGGAAGCGCCGTGCCATAAACCTGTTGTAAACCATATAAGCAGTGTTGAGACATATACCGGCACTCTTTTTCCCACAGGCTTTCCGAACTTATCTTTGCAGAACTTTGAAAGACGGGTGACAGGCTTGCTCAGGGAAACCGGATAATACATATAGTCTTTAAACCATGTGCCGAGCGTTATGTGCCACCTTCTCCAATATTCCGCAATGGATTTTGAGAAGAAGGGTCGGTTGAAGTTCTCTGCTTGCCGTATTCCCAGAGCCTGTGATATTCCCAATGTGATATTAATGCCTCCGCTGAAATCGGCATATAGTTCAATCGCATAAAAAAGCATTCCCAAAAGAACAAACACGCCCGTAAATTCCTGCGTGTCTCCTATTATGGTTTTAACGGCTACATACAGACGGTCTGCGATAACAAGCTTTTTAAAATATCCCCAGAGAATTCTCTGAAATCCGAATGATATATTCTCCCGGTCGAGTGAATGCTCCTCAAAAAGCGTCTTTTTCAAATCATCGAAACGGCTGATAGGTCCCTGAACCAATTGAGGAAAGTAGGAGATAAAAAGCGCAAATTTTAAAAAGTTGCTCTCGTATTTGTATTTTTCTCTGTATATGTCAATAAGATACCCCGCACTTTGAAAAGTGTAGAAGGATATTCCGAGAGGAATAATGAAGTTCTTTACGGGCAAGCTCCATTCGGGGTTGAATATTTTTGCGACGGAATTTATGTTTGATATCCCAAAATCCGTATATTTGAGTACCGCAAGAATTCCGA
>ENA-UOOM01001396-UOOM01001396.1-fermentation-metagenome-genome-assembly--contig:-NODE-1396-length-23366-cov-10.960190_pt1 | contig 23366 bp, 18 predicted proteins | sample MGYA00245781_ERZ724031 | MGnify/ENA primary metagenome ERZ724031 (study PRJEB28704, sample SAMN03018317) | fermentation metagenome | biome: anthropogenic terrestrial biome; feature: soil... | reverse complement strand
TTTGTTGCAAATAAAATTTAAGTTTTGTTCAGAATGCACAAAAGATCCGCATGGCTGAACCGAAGAACATAGAGAGGCGATACAATAGTTATCGATAACAAGTAAGGAGAAAATTGGGCACTATAGTTCAAAAAGAGGAAATGAATCTATACAATAAAATAGAATATAAACGACATAGAGAGAAAAACGAACTCACCAAATTTATTTATTAAAGTGAATAAAACAAATTTCGAATAAAGTTAACTTATGTATTTATGAAAAGAAAAATGAATCTTTTGTTAATGCTCTGCTTTATAAGCATGGGCATCGCGTTCGGACAGACCCGTGTAGCGGGACATGTAATGGACGAAGCAGGCGATCCGATTATCGGCGCCTCGGTACAGGTAAAAGGCAGCACCGGACAAGGAACTATCACCGATGTGGATGGGAACTTCGGCTTCACAGCTCCGGCAGGTGCCACCACCCTTGTTGTTTCGTACGTCGGAATGATCACTCAGGAAGTACCTGTAAGCGCAAATGTGCGGGTAGTTCTTGTAGCCGACAATAGACAACTCGAGGAAGTGGTAGTAACGGCAATGGGAATTAAAAAAGAACGAAAAGCGTTAGGATATTCGGTCTCCGACTTGAATTCGGAAGAACTGTTGAAAAACAAAAATACAAACGTTATCAATTCGTTAGCTGGCAAAATCCCTGGAGTAAATATAACCCAGAGTAGCGGCGCCGCAGGTGCGGGAGCAAGTATCACCATTCGAGGTGGAAACTCCACTTCGGAAGGCCGTGAAAATCAACCTTTATTTGTGGTTGATGGCGTTATATATGACAATTCCACCAGCGTTGTCGGCAATAGCGCTTATGACGGGATGACCCGCAACAGCACCACTTTCTCAAACCGTGTAATGGACGTCAACCCAGAAGATATTGAAACAATGTCGGTATTGAAAGGCGCAGCAGCCGCAGCCCTTTACGGGTCCCGTGCAGCTGACGGCGTAATCATTATCACGACAAAGAAAGGAGAAGAAGGTACTATAAAAGTTGATGTTTCAAGTAAGTTAAGCACCTCATGGGCTACAAAACTACCGGAAACACAAACGGAATTCGGACGTGGCTATTATGAAAACAACGGAGTATTTAATGACCTTACCTATCAGTCTTGGGGAAAACGGATTACCGACGAAACATTGTATGATAATATCGGCTCCTTTTTTCAGAATGGCGTTATTTACGATAATAACGTAAGCATATCAAGCGGAAATAAAAACGGCTCTTTCTATCTATCGGCTTCCAATTACGATCAGACAGGAATCGTACCGGAGACTGGCTACGACAAAACAACCTTCCGTTTGAACGGGGAACAAAAATATGGACGACTAACCGTCAATGCCAATGTGGCTTATTCTCTCTCTAATACGAACAAGACGCTGACATCCGCAGGATTATGGGAAGGTGGCGGTAATGGGACGATGACGGCCCTTTACAGTTGGCCTTTAACCGAAGACATGTCAAAATACCTCAATGAAGACGGTACAAAATACCGGTTATTCGAAGGCCGTCTCGATTTGGTTGATGACAAAGAAAATCCCTATTGGATTATTAATAAAAATAAGATGACCGACAAAAACAAACGGTTTACCGGGTCGTTAGGCGCATCCTTTAAAATTACCGATTGGTGGGATATTTCTTCCCGCGTAGGTTACGACCAATACACCACGGATGCCTATACATATATCGCCCCGGGATCGGTAGTAAGGGAAATATATCAAAACGGACGGTTGAGTAAAAATGATTATAACTATAGTTATATTACGACGAACCTCATGAGTAACTTCCATAAAACTTTTGATGATTTCGATTTTAATCTTTTGTTAGGTTCGACCACCGAAAGCACCGAAATCCTCAACCAAACTCATTGGGGATACAACTTTATTACGGCGGGGACGATAAGCTTTTCCAATATATCGTCTGAGAACCAATTTTTTAAAGATGCAACAACAAAGAAAAGATTAGTCGGTGCGTATGGGGAATTCCGGGCATCCTACAAAAATCTCGCTTATTTGACAGTAACAGGACGTAACGATTGGTCTTCTACCCTTCCCTTGAATAATCGTTCTTATTTCTATCCTTCTATCAGCGGATCATTCGTATTCACGGAATTAATGCCGAAGAGCGATGTCCTCTCTTTCGGGAAAGTCCGTGCAAGTTGGGCCCAGGTGGGTAAAGATGCAAATCCTTATGCAACCTTAACTTACTTGACCAACCCCATCAGTTATGGATCGTATGTAGGCGTTGGAAATTACTATGTAAGTGGGAATGCCTATCTGAAACCCGAAATACAGACTGCGTGGGAAGTCGGAGGTGAACTTCGATTTCTGAATGGCCGCATCGGCTTGGATTACACCTATTATCATAGCCAGACAAAAAATCAAATCGCCTCTCCCCGTTTATCCAATGCCAACGGATATATCATGTCTTCCATTAATTCCGGCTCCGTTATCAATGACGGTATGGAAATTGCACTTAGCGGGAAGCCTGTTGTATCGCGTGATTTTGAATGGAATGTAACATTGAATACCTCTTATAACCGCGGTAAATTAGGTGACTTTTTAGACGGCGTGGAGATTTTCTATCCCACCGATGCTCAATTCGGCACCATCAAAGCAGCGTCTATCCCGAATGGGGGTTACTTCCTCGGCTTAGTCGGTTCGCGCTTTGCCCGCGAAACAAAAAAAGTAGGAGAAAAGGATGTGGAGATAGAAGGAGGTCGTTACAAAGTGAATCCGGCGACAGGATTATACGAAATCTATTCTTCCAGCAATGAAGTGGTCGGAAATCGCGAACCGAAATTCATCGGCGGGCTCAATAACTCTTTCCGCTATAAAGATCTCTCCGTTTCATTCCTGCTCGACTTCCGCATTGGCGGCGATGTATATAACGGTACGGAATATTATATGGTATCAAACGGTTTATCCAAAAGGACTACAGAAAACGGACGCGAATATGTAACCGTAAATGGTGTAGACAGCAAAACAGGCGAAGATTTCAATCAAACCTATTATGCCGACCAAGAATATACGATTGCAGGAGCGACCTACTCGGGTAAAGCAATGATACAGAAATATTGGAATAACTACCTTTCACACTCTTACAATTTTATCTCGTCGGTCAACTGGCTCAAATTACGTTCACTGTCTATCAGCTACGATTTTACGAACTTGATTAAAAGACAAAATGTAATCAAGGGATTAACCGTGACGGCTACCGGTACCAACCTCTTCACCTTGACCAATTACAAAGGGATGGATCCCGAAGTAAGTACAGCCGGCGGAACAGGCGGTTCGGGAGCCACCGGAATCGATTATTGCAGCGTTCCGGCGACATCGAGTTTCACCTTTGGAGTAAATGTTACATTTTAAAATCAAAAAATTATCATTATGAAGAAAATACAATATATACTAGCGTTCTGTTGCGTATTACTTCTAAGCGCAACCTCTTGTACCGATTGGCTGGATGTCAATACCGACCCGGATCAGCCCAACAACCAAAGCGCTTTGATATCAAACCGCTTACCGTGGGTCCAGAAATTTTATATGTATTCCGCAGGGATCGCCAATATGCGGACTTCAATGCAAGCAGGCGTTTATTATAGCAATGCGGGAAACAACAATCACTTAGCCGTAACATGGGATTGCCAAGACGGATCGACCACATCAGCCTATCAAACTTGGTTCGTGGAAGCGGCGGCAAATTTAAACGACATGTACAGCGCCGCTGAAAAAGAAGGCGCCTATCATTATATGGCTGCCACCAATGTGCTTCATGCATTAGGATTCATGGAAATGTTGGATCTGTACGGCGAGATGCCTTATACCGAAGCATTAGGCGCCTCCCCGGGACCGGCTTATGATGATGGCAAAACCATCTTTAACGGATGTATCGCAAAATTGGATGCAGCTATCGAATTATTCCAAAAAGATCAAGAACCGACCGCTTCCAAATTCTCATCCGGAGATTTATGGAATAACGGAAATGTAAGCAAATGGCTGAAGCTATGTTATGGCTTAAAGGCCCGTTATCTGCTGAAACTTTCTAAAAAACAGGATTTATTCGATTCCGACGCCATTTTGGACTGCTTATCCAAAGCGCCTCAATCCAATGATGACAACACTTTCGCACGCTCCTATAACAGTGCTTCCGACGTTACCGACTATTTATATGCAGACCCTGTAATGACCAATGGAAATTGGGCCAATACCGCTTATGGCAGTAATCAACGCATTTCGAAGTATTATTATGATTTGCTTACCAATATGCGTGGTTCCGGAGTGACAGACCCGCGTATGACGAAAATCGTCCCTGCCTCTATGAGTAATATCAAGCTCAATACAAGTAATAAGGTCGGCTCTTTCGAATGGCTTCGGTCAGAACCAGTCGATTTTTACGGAGAGGCGAAGCGTCTGGTTGCCGGAGATGCGACCTCTATTCAGATAGCCACGTATGCCGATGTCGAGAAAAAAATCACCTATGATATATCCAATGATGACGACAGGGCTACCTTTGTCGCCGAAATGAGTAAAATACATACTTGTAAGGTGGACGGACAAAATGTGACCGTCACTTACCAACCGGGATCCGTATATGTGGAAAGTACGAATTACAAATATGCAGGAGACACAGTCTATGTAAATCTGCGTTCGAACTCGGTACTCACAGGAAATGCAGATGTTGGAGAAATGGATATGAATTGGTACTTTACGACAACCGCAAAAGCCCATGGAGCCGTAGGCTCTACCGGTTCGTTTCAAATTCGTCCGAATTCTGACCAAGAGATCCTTACCTATCACGAAATGTGCTTTATAAAAGCCGAAGTATATATGCGAAAAGGAAACTCCGGTAGCGCTCTTGCAGCCTATAAGGAAGGCATTAAGGCTCATATCGATATGATGCAAGCGAAATTAACGGAATGGAAATCGGCAGGATATGACAATCCGGATATGTGGCCGATGGATGAGAGTCAGATCACCGAGTATCTGGCAAGTGATGCCGTTTGTCAAGATGCGGGAAGCCTGACCATGTCGGATATCATGCTGCAAAAATATTTGGCGATGGGGTGCAGCATAGAAAACTGGAATGATATGCGCAGGTTTAACTACAGTGCCGGAAACATTCCCGGTTTCGGAATCGTCTATCCGGGATATGACCGAACTCCTCTATTTAAAGGTGCCGCCAAAATAATCGGTTCTTCCAAAACAGATCCCACCTATTGGATGCGCCGTTGGAGACTCCCGGGCACACTCGAACTGCAATATAATTCGACGAATGCAAAACAAGCAAATGCGAATGCTCTGGAATTATATATTTGGTGTTGCCCTGTTTGGTGGGATTGTGCAACGGATGACGAATATTACTCCTACATCCAATCGAAGTTACAATAAGGTAACTCCGACAAAAATAGTTTGGCAGAATATGATTTTATTCTAACTTTCTGCCTTTCAAACAAAAGTAAGAGGGTGTATCACAAATGTGATTTCACCCTCTTTGCATTCGCACTCTTTCGGGGAACGATTTCAAATATTCAATTTTCAGAGGCTTATTTTTTATTTTGAGATGACTTAGAATTCGGCCTCTTCCATGTTAGCGCCGCTACCATCCAAATCGAAATGCGTAAACGGATAAGCGGGCCTTAGATTTCATCCAAATCAGCCAGAAGTTGTCGTAAAAAGGCGTCGGTCACATTTTCTTTTTCCGATTTGTCGAAAACCGACAACAAGTAAATTTTCTCTTGCATTACTCTCACGCAGATGACCAATCTGCCGCCCCCGCTTTTTCCTTTCCCCTTACTCTTTATCGGAAAACGAATCTTAAAGCACTTTTTATACACTTCTACTCCTATCATGGGGTCTTTAACTAAAACCGTAATAAGCTCAATAAGGTCGGATTTAAAAGAAGGGTATTTCTTTTGAAGTGCCTTCGCTTCTTTCTCAAAGTTAGGTGTCAGTATAATTTCAAAGTTCATTGACAAAGTCTTCAAAACGCTTAGCCTTCAACTCTCCTGTTTCTATCCGCTTCATTTCCTTATAGCCGGTTTTTATACTTTCAGCTAAATCATAGGCTTTCAATTTCTTTTCAATAACTTGCCATTCCTTTAAAGACACCTGTACAGCCTTAACTTTGCCCTTGATATCCGAAACAAATTGTATGTCCATAATCTTCATGTTTAATCCTTGCAAATATACGAAATCATTGCGAATAGCAAATTATCAATTATCATCGGTCACAATCGGTCCTTGCTATTTATATCCGCTCTTTTTATAGACAACTGTTTTAAGAATATACCTAACTGAGCTATATCTTTAACGTTTTTTATTAGGAAAAACAAATATAGAACCCCTTATCCCTTGTTCACATCGTGTGTCTGACAATAGGGATGGCTTCATTACTGAATTCTTTCGTAACGTAACCTATGATAAGATGGATATGATGGATACTATCCTTTGGAATTTTAACAGGTTCATGAATAAGGCGCCCGTCGGGATAAGTTTCCAGGTTGGAGCTATAACCGATAATATAGTTCTCTCCACCATCCTGTAATCGTTTTGTAATGCCTATTTCGGTTGTTTCCACATAATAATTCCGCCCCCATATAATAAGCCTTGAATCCACTATCCGTTTGAGAATGAGAATACAGCCCGAAGGGTATTCAGGCATGCTGTCTCCATAATGACGAATAGCTGACGTAGCACCGGGGAATAAATCTCCCGTATCAATCCATTCCCGCGCTTGGCCTTGGAAAGTATCTATGTTTAAATCTTTCTTGGCCGTTCTGCTGATATACGAAGCATCGGACAACGGTATTCTTCCACGCGATGGTACTTCGATAGGCGAACTCTTCTTTTGGGGTAAGGTCGCATCTTGTTTTCCCTTTGTTTGAAGTCGCCTAAGTAAATCATTATGATTTATTCCAAAAGCATTGCAAAGTTTAAGCGCTAATTTTTCTGACGCACCTCTATCCGTATTCTTTATCGAATTCAGATATTGAGGCTTAACACCTAATTTAGCAGCTATCTCGTTGTAAGGGATTCCTTTTTCCTTTAAGGCCACCACTTGCTCCAAAAACCACTCTTTTCGTATATCTGGAATATTCAGCATAAAAAATAAATCAAAAAGATATATTTTTATTTGCTTTATAAATCACAATGATTTATCTTTGCATTACCTTTCGAATCAGAAAGTGGCGATAAAGGTACAAAAAAATCAAATAGAAATGCACATGGGCGAGATTTTAACGAAATACGGAGAACGGGGAAAGCTTGCTAAACTATTCAACGTTAGTGAAGTGACGGTTCGGAATGCATTAAAAGGGCGTACACGGAGTGAACTGTCGGATCGGATAAGAAAAGCAGCCCTCGAAAGAGGAGGTAGTGAAACTGATAGTACGAAAGACAAATTGGAACACCAATAAAACAACTCTCCTTAAAAGGTTTTATTGAATGCTGATAAATATGATCTACTAAAAAATGAATATAGGAACACAGAGGCCGGGGGATGTGTATAAAAGCAAATTTCTCAGTGTCATCTGTCACGAATATTAATCTCTAAAAATGTATGCGTATGGTTATAATTTATTATTTCTGATTACAGCATTGCCGGCTTGTAGGCAAATTTTGTAGAAGGTAACGCTATTTTGCCGTATTATTAAAAAAGAGAAAGAAAGATACGACGAATCAAATATCAAAAACGAGAAACGGAAGAAATATAGACCGTTTTATAGTTAACTATTCAATGAATTTTTATCAATCTAAACAAATGAGAAAAAAATTAACATTATTCTTAGCTTTATTCCATTTTGGAATAGGTATTATGATTGCACAGACCCGTGTAACGGGGAGTGTGATGGACGAAGCAGGCGATCCGATTATCGGCGCCTCGGCACAAGTAAAAGGCACCGGTCAGGGAACCATTACCGATATAAATGGGAACTTTAGCTTCACTGTTCCGGCAGGCGCCACCACCCTTGTTGTTTCGTATGTCGGAATGATCACTCAGGAAGTACCTGTAAGCGCAAATGTGCGGGTAGTTCTTATAGCCGACAATAGACAACTCGAGGAAATTGTAGTAGTCGGTTACGGCACGCAGCGAAAAGAAAGTCTGACAGGAGCCGTTTCAACTGTTGATGTTGGCAAGACTTTAACGGCAAGACCTATTGTTGATGTAGGGCGAGCCCTACAGGGTTCCACTCCCGGACTAATCGTCACAACAACCTCTGGCGCTTTGGGAGGATCGCCGACCATTAAAATCAGAGGCTCCATAAGCACTATCGGGGGTGGTTCGGGTAATCCTTTGATTTTAGTTGATAACGTAGAAGTCCCCGATTTATCGTATATAAATCCAGACGATATCGCCTCGATATCCGTATTAAAAGATGCTTCTACAACGGCAATATATGGAGCGAGAGCAGCATTTGGCGCAGTCCTAATTACAACGAAAAAAGGGACCAAAAACACCAAGCCAAAAATAACCTACTCTAACAATTTCTCATGGTCCACGCCAACGGATGTACCAGAGCATACACGAGCCGATCTAAATTTACAATATTCTATGGATCAAGCCAACGCTTTACGCGATACTCCTTTAACAGAAAGAGGACAGGTAGGGTATTATTACAATGCTGAAACAATAAAAAAAGTAAAAGAATGGATTGATACATATGGTGATGGTAAAGGATTAGGTCGGGAAATGGTAGAAGGGCGCGATTTCGATTATCGTCCGGGAGGAGGAGTATATTATTATCGTCCGTGGAATCTCTATGATATTTATTATAAAAAATGGGCGCCTCAACAAAATCAAAATCTAAGCTTAAATGGCGGGACTGCTAATACTCAGTACAATCTATCAGCAGCCTACACAAACCAAAGTGGAATTCTAAATCTTTTTGACGACTACTACAGGAGATATAATTTCTCCGGTTCTTTAAGCACCAACGTAAAAGATAGAATAACGATTAGAGGAGGATTTATGTACTCCAATATTAATCAAGAGTCCCCCTTTACGTATGGATCTGATACATATGCTCCTGTTTACTATCTATATCGATGGCATCAAGTTTATCCTTACGGTACCTATAACGGAAAAGAATTCAGGGGAGCTGTAAATGACTTAAAGTCGGCCAGACCGGTTGAAGACGATTCTTATTACAGTCGATATACTTTAGGGACAACGCTCAAATTAGCCAAAGGATTAACGGCCACTTTCGACTACACGTATGCCCAAACTTTTGTAACGAACCACACCGTGGGCGGATACGTAACGGGAATCAACCAATGGGATATCGGAGCCAAGGATACGATGGACGATATGTATGGCATTTATACCTCGTCTTCGTACGATTATGCCCGTTACACCTCCTCAAAAAACATAAGGAATACCTACAATGGCTATCTTACGTATGATAACAAATTCAACGATCACAGTGTAAAACTGACCGCGGGTACGAATATTGAAGATGCGGAATATATCTGGATTTCAGCCCGTAGAAATGGAGTATATGATTTTGATAAAGGGGAAGTCAATCTTGCCGGTGGAGATCAGTTAGCATCTTCCAGCCATTCATGGTGGGCTGTTGCAGGCTTTTTCGGTCGCGCAAACTACTCATTCAAAGACCGGTACTTATTAGAAGTAGCAGGGCGTTATGACGGATCTTCCAGATTTGGGAGCAGCAAAAGATGGGATTTCTTCCCATCCTTATCAGCAGGTTGGCGAATCAGTGAGGAACCTTTTATGCAATCTTTAAAACGCACGATTAGTTCTTTAAAAGTGCGAGGTACATGGGGTTCTGTTGGAAATCAAGACGTCCCCTTAAACTCATTCATTTCCACCCTTACCCCTTTCACGCCATCGGGAGCCGGAAATTATTGGTTGATAAATGGAAATTTTGTACCCTATATCAGTGCCGGCCCAACTTTAGTGGATCCGACCCTGACATGGGAAACGGTCAACACTCTAAATTTAGGGTTTGATTCCGGATTTTTCAACAACAAGCTGAATGTGACTTTTGACTGGTACAATCGGAAAACATTCAACATGTTGGCACCGGGTGAAACAGTACCGTCCACCGTAGGCATCTCTGCACCCAAAAGGAACTTTGGGGAGCTGGAAACCAAAGGAGTGGAATTAGAGATATCCTACAACCATATTTTCGATAATGGATTACGAGTTTCTGTATCCGGTCAATTTACAGATTATAAAACAGTCGTAACGAAATATGCTTCGGCAAGTGACCCGAAAAATTCAGACACTTATTGGGAAGGAAAAGAATTGGGACAAATATGGGGGTATAAAACCGACGGACTTTATCAAAAAGATGATTTTATTTGGGAAGGTGACAAGATTAAACAAACGATTCTTGAAAACGGGCAGTCCAAAAACACCTTGGCTCAGGGTATCGCGAACCAATATATCTTAGAATCCGGGAATTTTAAATTTAGTCCGGGCGACGTCAAATTTAAAGATTTAAACGGAGATGGGGTTATTGATTACGGAACCAATACAGTCGGCGACCCGGGCGATAGAACCGTCATAGGGAACACCACTCCACGTTATCAATATGGATTTAGACTGGGAGCCGAATGGAAAGGTATCGATATAGACGTCTTCTTCCAAGGAGTTGGGAAACGTCATATTTGGGCAACGGGAAATATGGTACTACCCGGATATTATGGAGCTGAAGCAAATTATGCTCACACCTTAGATTACTGGACTCCAGAAAACACCAACGCATTTTACCCACGTCCCATGGAATATAGTCAAACAACTAAATGGAATTATGTTCCGAATGATCGTTATCTGCTGAATGCCGCTTATTTGCGATTAAAAAGTTTGAACATTGGTTATAGTTTACCCCAAAATATATTACAGAAATTATTGATTCAAAAGGCGAGAATATATTTGAATGGCGAAAACTTATTTGAGTTTGATAAACTGGGAGGAGTTGCCATTGATCCTGAAATTGATTGGGTTAAGGGATCTACAGCAAATGATTCTCGTTCGTTCGGGCGTAGTTACCCCTACCGAAGAACGGTTTCATTCGGTATGCAAGTAGAATTTTAAAAAAACGAAGAAAAAATGAAAAAGATAATATATCTAATTGTCCTTTTATGTATTTCCTTTACGGCTTGTGAAGATTATCTGGATAGACCAGGATTGGATCAATTCGAAAATGATAATTTCTGGACGAATGAACAGAATGTCAATTTATATGCTCAGAGAGGCTATACAGCCTATTTTACAGGCTATGGCAGCGGATATACCTGGGGAAATTATTTCACCGGTGGTTCATGGGCCGACGAATATAGCTCCTCATCCATCTGGACACAAAACACAGCAACTTCCGGTAACGGATGGTCGTTCACTTGGGTAAGATGGGCGAATATAATGATAGAAAAAGTAGAAAAAATGGAAAATCTATCCGAAGAAGCTCGCAATCATTGGCTCGGAATCGGCTATTTTTTCAGAGCAATGGAATATTCGGATTTAGCCCGGGCTTTCGGAGATGTTCCCTATTACGACCGGGTCGTAAAACATGACGATGCCGAAACGAGTTATAAGAAAAGAGATCCTTTAGCTTTTGTCGCTACAAAAATTATGGAAGATTTCCAATTCGCGGTAGACAACCTTCGCGAAGATGACGGCGATCAAAAGATAAATAGAGATGTGGCTTTAGCTTTTATGTCAAGGCATCTGCTCTATTTCGGTACATTTTTGAAATATCATAGTCAAGATAATGAAACAGCCAAAAAATTGCTGGAAAAAGCCGTGTGGGCATCGGAACAACTGATGAGTTCCGGTAAATATAAAGTATCCGATGATTATAGAGGTATCTTCTCTTCCGAAGACCTCTCAGGAAATAGCGAGGTCATTCTCTATCGTCAATATGAAATGGCAAAAGCAACTCATTGCTTAGTCTCCTATAATAATAAAGAACCTCAAACCGGTACAACGTTGAAAGTTGTGGAAACTTATTTATCTACCGACGGATTACCGATCAAACAATCTCCTTTATATAATTACGAATCCGATAAAGGGTTCCGTTATTACAAGGATCAATATCAAAACAGAGATCCGCGCATGGCCGCCAGTTTAGTCGATTCTATCCGTTTAAACGGCCCGAATGATGCCTATTCCTCAACCGGATTTCTGTGTTGGAAATTCCTGCCTTATGACGCAAATTACAAAGATTTGATTTATTTGGGAAGTACGAATACGACAGATGCCCCTGTAATACGTTTTGGAGAAGTTCTTCTTAATTACGCCGAAGCATCTGCTGAATTAGGAAAATTCGATCAAGCGGCAGCCGATAAATCCATTAATCTTCTCCGCAATCGTAATATTCGTAAAAACAACCAAGGAGAGGCTTTACCCAAAGTACCTAAAATGGTCATTTCGGGAGATCATGTTACGGCCAATGGAGTGATCGTAAATGATCCCGAAAGAGACCCGTCTGTTTCTCCTATATTATGGGAAATACGAAGAGAAAGAGCCGTTGAACTTTTATTTGAAGGGTTCAGAAAAAATGATTTGAGAAGATGGAAAAAATATGAATACCTTAAGACTGTTGAAACGGGTGAACCGACCCTTTTAGGTAAAGGCGCTTATATTAATCTGGATGAATACAAAGCGAACTATACGGCAGAACAATATGCGAAATTAATGGAAGGGCATTTCTATTATCCCAATCCGAATGATAAATCGAAAGCATTTGTTCATAATTTATATGAAAACAATATGCGCAGGGACTGGGTCGCCGGAAACTCTTATTATGAAAGGCAATATCTGAATGCTGTACCTATTGATCAAATTAAGCTTTATAAAGATTTAGGGTATGAATTAACACAAAATTCCGGATGGGATACGGTTGAATAATCATCACAGAAAAAAGAGCAATTCCTTATTTGAAGTTGCTCTTTTTTCATCGATATTTTGTATCTTGCACCTTCATATTTATAATATCTCATGAAGAAAATAATTCTATTTTTGGTTTTCCTATGGATGGTTTGCGTTTCCTATTCGCAAAACAGTTGGATACGCGTCAACCTAATCGGCTACCTCGAACAAGACGCCAAAGTCGCCGTTTGGGTAAGTAAACAAAAGTCTCTCCCTGATAATTTTCAACTTATCGACATGACTACCGGTAAGGTGGCATTCAACGGGACAAAAGTCAAAAACACCGGCAAACAGCCGGCATTCGAATCATCGGTACGGATCGACTTCTCCGGTTTTACGACCCCGGGGACTTACCGGATAAAAATCAACGGAATTCTATCGGCTCCTTTCCGCATCGGAAACGATATTTACGCCGACGCCGCGGAAATGCCGCTAAAGTACATGCGGCAGCAACGCTGCGAGTACAATCCGTTCCTGAAAGATTCCTGTCACGTGCATGACGGCATCTCCGTAGGGGATCCCGAAGGCAAGCGTGACGGACGTTATTACAACACGACAGGCGGATGGCACGACGCGTCGGATTACCTGCAATATGTGACCACATCGGCCAACGCGGTCTATCAGATGTTGTTCGCTTACACCCGACATCCCGAAGTTTTCGGCGACCGTTATCTGGCCAACGGGGAGGAAGGCGCCAACGGCATTCCCGATATCCTCGATGAAGCAAAATGGGGACTCGACTGGTTGGTGAAAATGAATCCCGACTCCAACACGTATTTCAATCAATTGGCCGATGACCGCGATCATGTCGGATTCACTCTGCCGAACGAACAGAAGGTCGATTATGGTTGGGGCGCGGGAAAAGAACGTCCTGTGTATTTCGTAAGCCCGAAGCCTCAAGGCCTTTTCAAGCACAAAAACCGAAGCACCGGAATGGCCTCTACGCTGGGGAAATATGCTTCATCCTTCGCTCTGGGGGCTCAACTCCTATCGAATTATTATCCCGAATTTTCGACGATTTTAAAAGATAAAGCGCAGCAAGCGTATCGAAAAGGGGCCGCCAATCCGGGCGTATCACAAACCGCTCCGGGCGGGGCTCCCTATTTTTATGAGGAAGATAACTGGGCCGATGATATGCAACTGGCGGCCGCCGAACTATTTGCAACATCGGGAGATCGTCACGCGTTGCGCGAGGCTGTGAACTATGGCCGTTTGGAGCCGGTCACTCCCTGGATGGGAGCCGACTCGGCACGCCATTACCAATGGTACCCTTTCGTTAATTTAGGACACTTTCATCTGGCGCAACAAAACGAAAATCCGCGAATCAAACAAGAATTCATCCGCAACCTGCGCAGCGGACTGCAGCGGGTAAAAGAGCGGGCCCAAAATGACGCGTTTATGAACGGCATTCCTTTTATATGGTGTTCCAATAACCTGACGGTGGGATTCATCACCCAATGCCGCCTGTATCACGAACTGACCGGCGACTCGACCTTCATCGAAATAGAAACCGCTATGCGCGACTGGCTTTTCGGTTGCAATCCGTGGGGTACCAGTATGATTGTCGGCTACCCGCAGCAGGCCGACACACCCGCTGATCCGCATTCGGCTTTCACTCACCTGAAACAATTCCCGATTACCGGCGGACTGGTCGACGGGCCTATCTATACTTCTATTTTCAAAAGCCTCAGGGGTATCTATCTGGCAAATGACGATGAATACGCACCGTTTCAATCGGACTATGTGGTATATCACGACGACTATGCCGATTATTCAACGAATGAGCCGACAATGGACGGCACCGCTTCGATGTGTTATTATTTAGGCTATCTGGCATCCCGTGCACAGACGTTCGAAGAAGTGCGCGGAGGAATCGTCCGTGGAAATTCGACCGAAAAAAAACTGGTGCTCGTATTTACCGGACATGAATATGCCGACGGCAGCAATATCATCCGAAAAGTATTGAAGAAGCATAACCTGAAAGCAGCCTTTTTCCTGACGGGCGATTTTTACCGGGAACATTCTTCCGTTGCGCGCGCATTACAAAAAGACGGACATTATCTGGGCCCCCACTCCGATAAACATTTGCTTTATGCGGACTGGAAAAAGCGGGACTCCACATTGGTATCGCGTGACGTTTTCGAAAAGGATCTGGCCGACAATTATGCGGCGATGAAAAAAGCGGGTGTCGCCATCGAACCGCCCCGCTATCTGCTGCCTTCCTATGAATGGTATAACGACGACATTAGCCGCTGGGCGAAAGCAAAGGGCGTGCAGGTTGTCAATTTCACTCCCGGAACCACTTCCAATGCCGATTATACGACTCCCGACATGCAATCGTACCGCTCTTCGGAAGAGATCTATCGAAACATCTTATTACACGAACAAAAAAACGGACTGAACGGATTTTTATTACTGATGCACATCGGGACTTGCCCGGAGAGAACAGATAAACTATACAATCGATTGGATGAATTGGTCGTAGAGCTCAAAAAGCGGGGATATGCATTCGAACGAATCGATACACTACTCAAATTCAAAAAGAAATAGTATATTTGTGCGACAACTTGTACAATATGCTAAAAAAGAAATAACAGTGAAAACGACAAATGAATACATCACACTGATCCGCATGTTTATGCAAGAACATGGGCATAAATATGGAATTACCGCTATGGGTATTTTCGGTTCCGTGGCGAGAAACGAACACGCCAATAACAGCGATCTTGACGTTTTTGTGGAACTTACCGAAGCTGATCCTATTATTATGGGCTTTATCCATGATGATCTGGAAAGTATTTGCCAATGCAATATCGATCTCCTGCGGTTGCGTAAAGGGCTGAATAAACTTTTATTAAAAAGAATTGAGCGCGATGCAATCTACGCTTAAAGAGGAAATTATAGAACTATTGAATACGATGTTGGATTCAATTCGCATTTTAGAAGAAAGGAATAAGAATGTCCAATCTGTAAATGATTTTTTGTCAACGCCATGGGGAATGACCCTGTTGGATGCCAATTTAATGCGCATTCAATTTATAGGGGAAACAGCTTCGGCGATCGATAAAAAAACCGATAAATCACTGTTTATCGACTATCCTAATATCCCATGGAAACAAATATACAGTATGAGAAATTTTATTTCACATCAATATGCAGATATTGATCCCGAAATGATTTTAGTAACTCTAAAAAAACACATACCACCCTTAAAATTGACTATCAAGCAAATAATTAATGATTTATCTGCGAGCGGAAATAATAAAATCTAAAATTCAACATGAGTCCTCTATTGACATTAACCATTATCATCGCCTATTTCGGCATTCTTTTCGCCATATCGTATTTTAGCGGCCGTAAAGCCAATAACGCCGGGTTCTTCTCGGGCAACAGGCAATCGTCGTGGTACCTGGTGGCTTTTTCGACCATCGGAGCCGCCATATCGGGCGTCACATTCGTATCCGTTCCGGGAATGGTGGCTACGGCCAATTTCTCGTACATGCAGATGGTGTTGGGATTTGCCGTGGGACAGTTCATCATCGCCTTTGTCCTCATCCCCTTGTTTTACCGGATGAACCTGACCTCTATTTACGAATATCTCGAAAACCGCTTTGGCGTGTCGAGTTATAAAACGGGGGCATGGCTTTTCTTTATCTCCAAGATGCTGGGCGCGGCGATCCGGCTGTATATCGTGTGCGTCGTGCTGCAATTGCTGGTGTTTACGCCGTTGCACATTCCTTTTGCCGTGAATGTGTTGTTTACCGTGGGGCTGGTATGGCTTTACACGTTCCGCGGCGGAGTGAAAACACTGATTTGGACGGATTCTTTCAAGACTTTCTGCCTGATTGTCTCCGTCGGCCTCTGCATTTATTATATCGCAAAGGATTTGGGAACCAATATAGCCGGCGCCATCACGCTGATAAAGGACAGTGAAATGTCGAAGACGTTCTTTTTTGAGGATATAAACGACAAACGATACTTTTTTAAGCAATTCCTTGCGGGCGTGTTCACCATGATCGCCACCACGGGATTAGACCAGGATATGATGCAAAAATCGCTCAGTTGCAAAAATCCTTTGGATTCACAAAAGAACATGATTACCGGAGGCATCTTGCAAATATTTGTGGTACTGCTTTTCCTGATGCTCGGCGTACTCCTTTACACGTATGCGTCGGTCAATCAAATAGTGCTGCCGGCAGATGGAGATGAAGTGTTTCCCTTCCTTGCGGCGGGCGGCTTTTTCCCCGCTATTGTGGGCGTTCTCTTTATCATCGGACTGATCGCCGCAGCGTATGCCGCCGCCGGATCGGCCCTTACCGCCCTCACGACTTCTTTCACCGTCGACATTCTCGAAAGCCGCAAGCATAAAACCGAACAGCAGGTCACCCGCACCCGCAAACAAGTGCACGTGGGCATGGCCGTCGGGATGGGCGTGGTTATTTACATCATTAACATCCTCAATAACGAGTCGGTGATTAATACCGTATATACATTGGCGAGTTATACCTACGGGCCCTTGTTGGGAATGTTCGCTTTCGGCATTTTCAATAAACGGGCTATTCGCGACAAATGGGTACCTCTTATCGCCATCGCATCGCCTATTCTTTGCTTTATTTTGGATGTCAATTCGGAGCAATGGTTCGGCGGATACCAATTCAGCCATGAACGTTTAATACTGAATGCATTTTTCACGTTTATGGGACTGCTGTTCCTGACTATGGGAAAAGACAGAAAACGCCTTCTTCACGAAAGGGTGTAAACAAATCAGGAACGGCTTTCGGTTATTCATATCTCGGTCTTTTATGGGGGTTCCGTTTGTTATGAAAACAGGAAAGCACCCGAACCGTATGTTTATTTTCGTTGATAATAAAATACAAGGAGTATGGAAATCTCTTAATTTTCAAAGAGCGGACATCCTTATAACAAACTTTGAAAAAAGGATTTGATTGCAAAGTAGTATAGGTCTCTTTTAATAGCGTAATAAAAACCTCCGGAGCATCGGTGCTATACAAAGCATAATAATCGATGGCATTTTCGATTTCCTTTTGAGCGCGGGGCGAAATGATAATCCTATATGCCATATTTCTTGCTAAGCCGGCTGATAGACTCCTCAGCAGTCATATAAGCACTTTCATCTTCCTGCAAGCGTTCATCCAAAACAGCTTTCATATCGGTTGAAAGATCCACATCACCATCAGCCTCTTCTACAATGATTCTGATCGGTTTTGATTTATACGTTGCTTTAATAGCATCGAGTATGTCGACACTCACTTCTTGTGCCGACGTTAAATGATAAGTCGTGTACATCCTATTCTTTTTTGTCATTTGCCATTATTCCTTGACGATATATCAAAAATTGCATGATCAAAAGTACAGAAAGTTTCATCATATACAAAATATTTTTTTTGGCAGAATCGGTTGGTTGATGTTATCTTTGTGAAAATCATTTTTTTTTTATTTCTATGAAACCAATAACTTTTCTCCTCTTTTTTTGCGCCTTCGTTTATGCGGGATATTCACAGCCCGTTTTGCAGCACTTACTGAACGATCCTGCCCTCAAGCATGCATCGGTGGGTGTATGTGTCACCGATCTCAACACCGGGAAGGAGGTTCTCCGGCACGATGCCGAAAAGTCCCTCACTCCGGCTTCGACGTTAAAGTTGATTACGACCGCTACCGCACTCGAATTATTCGGAGAGAACTATCGCTATAAAACCGATATTGCGTTGGATACGGCCGATCCTTCACGGATTTTGGTGTTGGGAAGCGGCGACCCTACCTTGGGAAGCGAGGCTTTCGGAAATAATCCGAATGCGTTTTTCACTTATATAACAGAGGCATTGAAAAACGTGCTTCCCGGCGATAACGCCTATTCAATCTATGTGGTGGACAATCTTTTCGGGTATGATGGTATCTCGCCCGAATGGACGTGGATCGATATAGGCAACTACTACGCCTCGGGCGCTTACGGCATCAGCATTTTCGATAACTCGTACAAAATTGTTTTCGATACATCCGACCGGAATATTCCTCCGCGCATTCTCCGCACCGAACCCGAAATAAAGGGTTTGACGTTCGTCAATCATTTATCGCTCAACAATAGCGGGCGTGACAACGGATATATTTACGGCACGCCTTTCTCGTACGAAAAGACCCTCAAAGGAGATATTCCTGCCGGGAAAAGCCGCTTTTCTATTAAAGGGGATATCCCCGACCCGGGACTTTTACTCGGCCAAACGCTGGCTGAATACATGACCCGTGCGGGTTACCGGATCGAGAAAGTCGAAACGGCACGGCAAGATTACTTGTTACGCTTCCCAAATCGAAACAAACCGCTGGCCTATTCTGTCGGCAACGTCCTTTGCACGCAGACATCGCGTCCTTTGAAAGAAATTATCCGGGAGATAAACGTGACGAGCAACAATCATTATACCGAACATCTGATTCGTACGTTGGGGAGAAGTCAAGCCCCGGACATATACGCGGATGCCCTCCAACAAGGGATTGATTTTGTGAATGACTATTGGAGACAAAAGGGAATTTCCACATCCTCCCTCACGATGTACGACGGCTGTGGTCTCGCGCCGCAGAATGCCGTAAGTCCGGCATTTCTCAACCAGATGCTCTACTATATGTACACCCAGAGCCGTTATGCCGATGCATTTTATCAATCGCTCCCCCAGGCCGGAAAAGACGGGACGTTAACGAACTTCATGCAAGGAACGAAAAACGGGAATTATATCCACGCCAAGAGTGGAAGCATCGGTGGCGTGCAATGCTATTCAGGTTACTTAATCGACAAGAATAAAAAATATGCCTTCACGATTATGGTGAACACGTTCAATGGAACACGCTCTCAGGTAAAGAGCGCCATAGAACGTTTTTTGTCAACACTCTGACAACTCCTTTTATCCGCCCATACGGTTAACGGATAAAATACGATCCTAAATATCCCGTCAAACGGAGCAAGGCCGTCGGACGGGATATTTTTCTTCTCATCATTTAGAAACGCTACTCGACAATTTCAACGAGCTCCACCTCATAGACCAACGTGGTATACCCTTTAATATTCAGGCTGGCATATCCGCTCGAGCCGTATCCTAACGACCAGGGAACCCATATCTCCCACTTATCTCCCACCTTCATATGTTGCAAAGCCAGGCTTAGCCCCTCTACAATGCCCGAAGAGACGGCTAAAGTGGAAGGAATATTATCGCGCGAATAAACGAATTCCCGTTTATTCGTAAATGTATCGCCATCATCTCCCGGATAGGTATCGCCTTGCGACCAATCAAATTTATACCATCCGGTGTAATACACCTTTACATAATCGGTAAAGGCCGGCCTTGGTGAGTCGTCATCTGCTTTTTCGAGTGATTTATACACAATATAGGCGTCTTTACCGGATAAGGCCTTGATTTTATTGTCTTTATAAGCGGGGTCCGAAGCTATTTTTTCAAATTGTTTCTCGTTGTCCAATTTCCATTGATCGTCGAACGTAACCGTTTGATCGCCACAAGCCGTAAATGAGGCAAGAAAACAAAGACTTAATAGTATATTTAATAGTAATTTCATATTAATCAACCAATTGTTTCAATAAATATTTCATATCCGTTTTGCTTGAGATAAAATCGTTCAACGAATCGACTGTCACCCGTTCCTGCTCCATCGTATCGCGGTAGCGGATAGTCACCGTATTGTCTTGGAGCGTCTGATGATCGATCGTCACACAAAAAGGCGTTCCGATGGCATCCTGACGGCGATAACGTTTCCCGATACTATCTTTCTCGTCATATTGGCACGAGAAACTGAATTTCAAGTCAGCGACAATTTCACGGGCCTTTTCGGCAAGTCCGTCTTTCTTCACCAACGGAAGCACGGCCAGTTTAATGGGCGCCAGCATTGCCGGGAGTTTCAACACGACTCTCGTTTCACCATCTTCCAATGTTTCTTCGGTATACGCTCCGGCGATGATCGACAAGAAGATCCGATCGACTCCGGCCGAGGTTTCTATCACATAAGGAGTATACGATTTTCCGAGATCGGGATCGAAGTACTGCATTTTTTTGCCGGAGAATTTTTCGTGCTGGCTAAGGTCGAAATCGGTACGGGAGTGAATCCCTTCCACTTCTTTGAAGCCGAAAGGCATTAAAAATTCGATATCCGTCGCCGCATTGGCATAATGAGCGAGCTTGTCATGATCGTGAAACTGATAATTCTCGTTGCCAAATCCCAACAACTGATGCCATCTCAAACGAAAACTTTTCCACTGCTCAAACCACTTCATTTCTTCGCCGGGACGCACGAAAAACTGCATTTCCATTTGCTCGAACTCCCGCATGCGAAAGATAAACTGACGGGCGACAATTTCATTACGAAAAGCTTTTCCTATTTGCGCAATGCCGAACGGAACCTTCATCCGAGTCGTCTTTTGGACGTTCAGGAAATTCACAAAAATCCCCTGCGCGGTTTCCGGACGGAGATAAACCTGCATGGCGCCATCAGAGGTGGAACCCATTTCCGTTTTGAACATCAAGTTAAACTGGCGGACCTCCGTCCAGTTTCTCGTTCCACTTATGGGACAGACAATCTCACAATCAATAATGATCTGCCGGAGATCGTTTAAATCATTTGCATTAAGAGCTTTGGCATAACGAGTATGCACGTCGTTCCGTTTCGACAGGGTTTCCAGTACCCGAGGATTGGTTTCGCGGAACTTCTTTTCATCAAAAGAATCACCGAAACGTTTTGCCGCTTTACCGACCTCCTTTTCAATCTTCTCATCCAGTTTAGCCAAATACTCTTCGATAAGCACGTCGGCGCGATACCGTTTTTTACTATCCTTGTTATCAATCAACGGATCATTAAAAGCATCGACATGCCCCGACGCTTTCCAAATAGTGGGGTGCATAAAGATTGCGGAATCCAGCCCAACCACATTATCATGGAGGCGAACCATCGCGTTCCACCAATATTGTTTGATATTGTTCTTGAGCTCCACCCCCATCGAGCCGTAATCGTAAACAGCCGCCAAGCCATCATATATTTCACTCGATGGAAATACGAATCCGTATTCCTTACAATGCGATACTATTTTCTTAAAAACATCTTCTTGCGCCATAAAAACATTTTACTTTCCATTACGCGTTTTAGTCCGTGTAATGCTATTAAACTCTTTTTCTGAAAACCAAATCACAAAGTAAACGTTTTTTTTTGACATCTCACACACTTATCTACGGATTAATAAACAAGGAAGGAACCCATAAGCTGTAATTAACGAACATCAACAGGGTTTAACGCGAAAATCTTTTCCGTTCGGATAAGCGCCTTTGTCGATAATGCTGCGCGATAGGAACTGACAACTGATAGCCCACAAAACTTACTGGCGAAAGTTGAATAGGTACTGTCAGGATTTATTATTTTATAGGTTACGTTAATCCAGCGAGTCCCTTCAGGAGTGGCCATCCCGGTCATTTTCCAGATGCCGCATATCGAGGTCGATTCGGGAAGATGGTTTTGTGCATGGAGGATGAGCGATGCAAAAGCAACCATCGCGAGTAAAATATTTTTTTTCATTGGAATTTGGTTTTAATGTTTAGCTAAATAGAATAGAAAAAGGAGGCATTCAACAAGCATCCGGTTGAACGGCCTCCCGTCATTTGTTCATTTATGCTCACTTGGAGGGTTTCACCCTGGAAGCAGCCGTCTTTCCTCTGTCCATGATCTTACGCGCCTGACGGTAAGCCATTGCGAATTCCGTTCCCTTGAATATGGATATCAGGCTGTCCATCACATACAAAACGCCGCGCATATCGGTAAAAAGTTGGGGCAATACATCCTGATTCTGTACGGCACGGTCTATCGTGATATCACGTGGGCGAGAGATATGCGCCTCGTAGGCATCGATTAAACCTTTAAATTCAGTCAGTTCTACCTCCGTAATCTGGTAAGGAGCGAGTCCCTCCGGGGGTAATGCCGAAAGACGGGTGTGAATATCGCGCATCTTGGCAATGGCTTGTTTACCGTCGATACCCGAAAGTGAACTGCGACTCACCCGCAGTTGGTCGTGAAGTTCCAGATTTTTGTTATCCAGAGCATAGATGCTGCCTCGCTTGGAAAGGTCGGCAGCCATGTCGAAAGCGTCGAATGCGACGTTCTTTTTTTCGGTAGTTGCGCCCGAAGTTTCGATTTCGGAGCGTTCGGCCGATGCATTGATTTTGTTTTTAATGTCCCAAAATCGGTCTGTGGCCTCTGTGAAACGTGTATTCACTGCCCATACGCTTTTGTATGTGTTGAGGGTAGTCCCCACGGAGTCGGTCATCAGATTAAAATTGACATCTTTTGTTGTCATATCAATTCTGTTTTAGATGAAACCTTTACGTCCGGCAAATATAAAAACAATGATAGTAATCTCCAAACAAATCCGTAAAAAA
>ENA-UOOM01001395-UOOM01001395.1-fermentation-metagenome-genome-assembly--contig:-NODE-1395-length-23366-cov-90.683712_pt1 | contig 23366 bp, 21 predicted proteins | sample MGYA00245781_ERZ724031 | MGnify/ENA primary metagenome ERZ724031 (study PRJEB28704, sample SAMN03018317) | fermentation metagenome | biome: anthropogenic terrestrial biome; feature: soil... | reverse complement strand
CCTGTTTCCTGTCATCCTGAACGAAGTGACACACAGTGTACTTCGTAAGGATCTTACCCCTCCGACTAACGAGATTCTTCGCAAAAGAGGCTCAGAATGACAGTCCGGTTGTCGAACAAATCCTCTCACCCCCTTTAATTCCCCCTCTCCAGCAAAGCTGGACGCAAGCAGTAAAGAGGGGGTGGTTGTCGCGCTCACTGCTCCATGTTCTCTATAAGCATCAAAACAAGGCGCTGCTCAGGTCAGAACGATATTGGCGGACTTCGGGATAGTCATCACTGAGCAATTCGAGCAAGCCCAGGTAAACAGCTCTAACCTGATCTCCGCGGAAGTGTTTATCCTTCTTCAAAATCCCCAGCAGCCCGTCCAGGGCGATCAGAATCTTGCCCCTTTTTGCCATACGGATGGCGTTTCGAAACGCATTTTCGAGCGAGTCTTCAAGGATTAGCCGGTCCAGGTCGGGCATCAGATATGCCTCAGCCAGCGGTCTTAACAATGCGGCAGCCTCAGATTCAGCGCTAACCGGGAAATGGCGCAAAATATCCAGCGCCGGAGCCGCCTTACCTTGAAACAGCAGCGCGCGCGCATAAGCCAATATACCTGCTGGCTCGCCGTGGCTCTCGATGATAAAGCGCTCCAGGGCTTCTTCAGCCTCGGCATATTCGCCCAGCAACAGCAGGCTTTTACCCTTCGCCAGCAGCAAACCACCGGTTTTAGGCATGATCCGGTCCACAAACATGCGCAGGTTCTTTTCGGAAAGCACGCCGGTATATTCAGCAATCATGCGACCATCGACAAAGGCTTTCAAGCCTGGTACGTTCTTGACTTTTAAGCGTTCTGCCAGTTTAACCTGGTCATCAACATCAATGCGCGCCAATCTAAAGCCGCCATCTGCCTCGCCAGCCAGTTGGGCGAGGGTCTGCGATTGCACACGGCAGGGGATGCACCAGGGCGCCCAAAGGTCCACCACCACGGGCGTCTGGGCAGAGTAATTGACCACTTCAAAGTCAAAAGTCTCTAAACTTACGTCGATAATATTAGCTGGTGACATCATGGTAATCCTATTCTATCAGTAACAAGGCTCCAAATAAAGAAAAAAGTATCTTTATTCGTCGTCTCCTCCGGTCACTGCGGGTTGTTTCAGTTCGATCACCTCACCACGGTGGTTGACTACGATTTGAAACCCTACCATCCCTAAATACATGCGTACATCCTGGGGAAAGCCTTGTTGCTGCAGCTCCGCGAACTGTTTATCCCGGTTTTGGAACTGACTGCGAATAACCGCCATTGAAAAGATATCTTCCTGCCCCAGCATCTTCGCTGTCTGTTCTGCCAAAAAGTCTTCGTTACCCTCAATCCCTGCTGAAAGCTGATCCCACACTTGTTGGTCAACCACTTCGGCCGGGATATGGCGTTCGAAGCCATCATCATCATATACGTAGGTCGGTTCAGTGCCAACGAAAACCACCGGCAAAAGCCGTGATTGCGTGTCATAGACCAAATCCTCAAAAATCGCCTTTTTCACAGGCACTCCTTCCTTCTGTTAGGTTTGCCTAAATTATAGCTGACAAGTATTAGCGTTTGATTAACTTCGCGGGGTATCGCCGTATCCGGTTACCACATCGACGCGTGTGCCTTCGGGTTCCGTATAGTAATATTGATCAAAAGGCACATTTGGGTTTGTCCAGCGATAGAGCCATTTCGCGTCAGGCGATTTCATGTTGATACAGCCGTTGCTCATCACATATCCCCAATTCGAATGCCAGTAAGCGCCATGGAACGCTACGCCTTCAAGCGTGATATAGGTCACCCAGGGAACTCCGGGCAGATCGTAGATGTTGGGGTTGCCCGGCTCGTTCACCATCCGCCTGCATGGTCGCTTGCGGTGGCTCATCCAACGTCCGACTGGCGTGGAGCCATCGATCAACCCCGAAGAAACCGGTGCTTCCCAGACTGGCTCATTAAATTCATATGCGCGTACGACCTGCGGTCCCAATTCCAACACGAGTCTCTTTTGATCCGCCGGGATTTCTGGTCTGATCGGCAAAACCTCCTCAGGCGTAATCCGGCGCATTGTATAAGCTTTGATGAAGTAAGAAACCCCACTCAGGTCGTCCCACAATTCATACCAGTGGGTGCCGTTTTCATCCGTGGTTTTAGCCTGGATCCAGAAGGTGTTTTCATAATAAAAAGTGCGATGGATATTGCGCACACCCGGTTTGGTATAGACCGGAACGAGCGGGACGGTAATTTCACCCGCGCAGCCGCCTTCCGGAATCGGTCTGTGATCGATAGGGTTGGGGCGGTCATACACAGGCTGCACCCAGGCAGCTTCAATGTATTGACCCGGAGCGATTTCGTACCATCCCACCTTATTCCCAAGCGAATCTGTCGTCTCGATCAAATCTGAAATCGGCATTACATCGTCATAAACGAGCATATCCAACGATTGTGCGAGATGATTCGGCTCAGTTTTCACCTGGAGTTTATAGCGTAAAATTCTTCCGAGGAGGGTGTTGGGCCACCAATTAATAAGCGCTGCGGAGGTTGGTTTTGGTTTGCTCATAAGCAGCCCAAGCGAGCCCAACCCTACAGACTTGATAAAGTCTCTGCGTGTTAGTTCAAATTTTTTCATGCTAATAGTGTACGTTAACCGGAATCCCTACAAAAGCCCAGTTGTACAACCAGCCGGCTTCGCTGGTTTCCATGTTCACACAACCACGGCTCATCGGGTTGCCAAAGTTACTGTGCCAATAGGTACCGTGAATTCCATATCCTTTATAAAAATACATAACGTAAGGCACATCGGGCAGGTAATAATCCAGCCCAGCCATATCGTCATACAGCAATTTTACCCAAACATAGAACGTCCCTGTTACGGTTGGAGCGTCGGGCAAGCCTGTTGATACCCAAAAAGAAGCCACGATTGAATCCCCTTCGTAAGCGTACAGCTTCTGCTCAGAAAGGTTGATATCAATCCATTTATCGCCCAAAGGCTCGATGCCAGGGGGGTTATCAGGTTCGGGCTCACCCGACCACGGCGTGATCTCAACAATTGGAATCTCTTCCTCGGTAGGGGTTGCCGTGGGTGTTGGTGTGTTGGTCGGGGTTGGCGTGTGCGTGGGGGTCGGTGTATTCGTCGCCGTAGGGGTGGGGGTGAAAGTAGGCGTGTTTGTCGATGTGGCTGTATTGGTTGGGGTCAGGCTGGGCTTAACCAGCTCAGTCCCTTCGTATTTAATCAGGAACTGCTGACCAGCAACCGGTCTGTCCGGGATGATCCCGGTAGAGTATAAGCTAAAAATAACCAAAACTCCGATAAAGATCAACGGAACCAGCCAGGCAAGCCGACGCCTGGGTGCAGGCTTGATCGTTTCTTCTTTGACAGAAGGTGTTTCAATCGGTGGGGGTGGCTCTGAAGGTGCTGGTTCTTTCGTCCATTGAACGGCGGTCTCACTGCGCATGCGTTTACTCGCCCACACAAGCGCTTTTTGTGCTGTCGGATGATAGGGGTCTTTTTCAAGCACCTCACGCAGCAAGCGCGCACTCTCAGCCGGCTCGGATAAACCCGCCATGATCAATTTTGCATCGATCTGGTCGGGATCATGCGCTAAAACCTGGCTTGCAAGGGATTTTGCCTGCTCCGCATCGCCAGCCAATATTGCCTGTTTTGCCCGGATAACCAGGCTGTTGATGTGCTGTTCCTGCTCGCTCATCGAATTTTCTTAGCCGATCAAGGCTCCTTTATCTCTTCATTGTTCATGTAACAACTGATCCCTTCGGCAATCCCTTCTGCCAGGAGTTCGGGTCGGGTGGTTAAAATCTCCTGGTCCAGGTTCATAAAGCCTATTTCGATGATCCCAGCCGTGGTATACGGATTGATCTCACCGAAGGCATGGTAATCGGTCATGTCCGTTGTTACTGACTGGTAATGATACCTTAATCCGGTGATCTTCGCATAACGATCCGACAAACATTGCACAAGCCTTGTGGAACTTTTATCAGCCAATTGGGAATAAGCCGCCGCGACTTTGAATCCGGTCGCCGAGTCATTGATATAGTCACAGGAATCAGAATGGATTGAGAGCAGCAGCCCTGCCTGGTAGTTTTTGAGCCTTGAGTCGAATTCGTCCAACAATTCAACCTCAAACCCCACGGCAATCAACTTTTGCTGCACATAGGTCGCCACATTGCTGTTAATCTCCAGTTCCGTCAGCCCGTTGGAGCAAACCGCACCGCTATCATGACCACGATGGCCAACCACGATCCCAATTTTGTTCGTCGGAAAGTCGTCTGGCAAGACTCCTTCCGCAATTTCTGTAAGGGTTAAGCCCTCATCCTCTGCAAGATTAAGCGCCAGGCTGCCCGAGATGGCGCTTCCAGGCATCCATAACGAAAAGAGTGTTGCCACCACAACTCCCGCCATGACCACCGAGGAGATCGCCTGCCAGATCACATTAAATGCGCTTTTTGCTGATTTTTTATGCGAGGTTGGCAGTGTTGCCTGCTTTTCACTTTCCTGTTTGACACGCCAATTTTCAAAGGGATTGCTATTTCCCATCCCGTGGTTTTCTTGCCCCGAACCGCCTCCACTGGCAAGTATTTCCGGAGGTGTCCCTGGGGCGGTTTGCGGCGAAGGTTTACCAATGCTCTGCTCCTGGTGCCAGAAAATGCCGCTGCCAGGGTTTTCATCGTCGTCTATTTGATGCATTTGCTTTGACATAATTGTTCCTGTGTAAAAATTAATTAGGCAAACATGCCGAATATTTGTATAATAGAGAATACTCAATTGGTCTGAAAGGAATGGTGCAAATCCTATGCCAGCAAAACTCAGCCTGAATGAACAAGCACAATTGTTAACCATCGCGCGCGACGCAGTCAACGCGACCGCGCGGAATCAACCTCTAACCAGGCTCGACCCCGAAAAATATAGCCATGTTCTCACTGCAAACGGCGCCAGCTTTGTTACCCTGACAATTAGCGGCATTCTGCGCGGCTGCATCGGCACACTGGAAGCTTACCAACCTCTGATCGTGGATGTCCAAAAAAGAGCTTTGCAGGCTGCCAGCCAGGACCCTCGCTTTCATCCTGTCACGCCCGAAGAACTGGCGCAGATCAAAATTGAAGTTTCGAGGTTATCTGCTCCCGAACCGGTGGATTACGACCACCCTCAGGAGTTGTTGACGCTGCTAATACCGGGTGAGGATGGCGTAATCATCTCTGAGGGGCATCGGCGGGCGACATTTTTACCCCAGGTCTGGGAAGATCTGCCCGACACAAAACAATTCCTCTCGCAGCTGTGCAGGAAAATGGGCTGCAGCCCCGATTTTTGGGAACAGAAGAAACTTGATGTAGCCCGTTATCACGTGGAGGAATTTTCAGAATAAAAAAAGCGAAGATTTCTCCTCGCTTTCGTTTTCTGTCATGAATCGCTTATTGCTTCGTTTCTGAAGCTGCGTATGCCTGCCCTGCAAGGTGGGCAACAATCAGCTTGCTATAAGCGTAGGTGATGAAAGCGCCAACTATCAGCAACATTCCACCCAATGGAGCAATAAGGTCAGCAATAATTACACCAACAAAGACCAACAACCAGGCAGTAAAATTATTACCAAGCCGTTTGAAAAAGTTGCCCCACTCAAACCCGGCAGAAAATTTATCTTTTATTGCAAAATTCGCCATCATGATCGGTTCGAATAACGCGAGGAACAAACTGTAAATAAAGAAAAACGAACCGCCACAGAACATAAATAGCATTGCGAGAACACCAATGCCATTACTATTATTGTTGGTGGCGTTGATCGCTATAAAAGGTACCATAATCAATCCAGCCACCAGCAAAACCGGCAGAAAATAGACCAAACCAATCAGGAAATATCGAAATCCAAGACCAAGATCTTCGCCAAAGTCGAGTATTGGCAGAGGACGGATCTCGTTATTTGCCACGTTTCTGGTAACGCGAAGAGTGTAGCCAATAAATACAAACGTGCCGATGACTGGAATCAGACTGATTAAAACAGGACCGATCAATTTGTTAAACCAGTCTTCATCCTCGAAAATATAAGTAAAAGCTTTACCAAAATTCATCATATAACCTCTTTATTTTAAAATGATTTTCAATCCTATTATAACCTTCATAGGTAGATTAACACACTGCTGTGGATGCTTCATTGGTTAAGAACAGGTTGGTAAATGAAGCTGTGCGCAATTAAAGCTGTCTGAAACCTTCCACTTCCAAAACAAAAACTGTAGCTTGTTTTTCTTCGGAACTATCGGGAACTGTGGTATTTTCTTTTATGATCTCGAGCGCTTTTTCAACCCGGTCATCATCGACGCCGATAATCAGGGTGCTGCGACCGCTGCGAAAAAACCCTCCGGTAGAGGCTATGAAAGTGACTCTGAATCTCTCATCAGTGAGTTTTTTAGAGACGTGGTCATTGTCTTCGTCTTTGATGATCGCCATAATCAACTTCATATCAATACTCCTCAAAATGTTCTACATTCAAAATGAAGATGGTCACACCGCCAACCATTGTTTCGGCAGGAATGATCATAGGAAATGGGGTGTAATCCATCGTCGCGGCAACATAACTGATTCGTTTTTTTGCTGCAGCAGAAAGAAGTTCAACGATTTTTGGAGTGTTAAGCTCGTCAGTCGCTATTATAAAGGTAACATTTTTCTCGAGGAGAAACCCGCCGGTGCTGGGAAACCTGGCGTAGGAAATCCCTTCCTGTTCCAACGCCAACTGAACAACCTCACTATCCTGTGTATGCACAACCGCCAGTACCATCCGCGTCACTTCGGTGTCAAATTGCGTCATATACCTCCACCAGAACAAATTCTTACACTTATTCTAACGTAAAAAAACGAGAATCCCCAAACGAGTTCCCAAACTCGTATTTGTAGGGAGACCAGCCGCGGTCTCCCACATCGGTATCACAGAGATTCAGCGTTATCTTTTCCTGCCAGCTATAAGCCATCTGCTGGAAACCATCAGCTCTTTTCCTGTCATCCTGAACGAAGAGAGGGATCTTACCCTTCCGATTAACAAGATTTTTCGCAAAAGCGGCTCAGAATGACAAACCATTTCTTCTGTCATCCTGAACGAAGTGAAGGATCTTCACATTTCGACTACAATGTTTGTTTTATTGTAAAGTAAAGATTCTTCGCAAAAGAGGCTCAGAATGACAAACCTATTGTCCTGCCATCCTGAACGAAGTGACACACAGTGTACTTCGTAACGATCTTGCCGTTTCTTCCACAACGACTGTTCCATTAAATGTTAAAATTCTTCGCAAAAGAAGCTTAGTATGACAGTCCGTTTGTTGAGCAGCTCCCCGCACCCCCTTTAATTCCCCCTCTAAAGAGGGGGTCGTCATCGCGCCCTGGCTCCGGCTCCCTGTTCCCTGTTCCCCGTATCCTGTCTCATGTCATCCTGAACGAAGTGACACACAGTGTACTTCGTAACAATCTTGCCGTTTCATCCACAACGACTGTTCCATTAAATGTTAAAATTCTTCGCAAAAGAGGCTCAATGTGACAGTACATTTGTCGAGCAGCTCCCCGCGCCCCCTTTAATTCCCCCTCTAAAGAGGGGGTCATCGTCGCTCCCCGTTCCCTGCTCCCTGTCACCCAACTCATCATTGTGAGCAGCTCCAAAACGATCCAACTTTTCAATCAAACCAATTAACCACCATATCTTCAAGATCGTCTTCATCGATCTCGGATTCACTGACCACCTTGCCAAACACCGTACCCCCTGCTCTAAGCGGCGAGTTGGCGTCACCTGTCTTCAACGGGTGCCACCAGGGCAGGTCCTGACCATCGGCAACCAATCGGTAGGCGCAAATTTTTGGCAGCCAGTCCAGATACCTGGCAAGCTCCGCAGTCAACAGAATACACTCAGGCACGTTTGTGTGCCTATTGGGATAATCACTACATTTGCAGGTTTTCAAATCAAGGTAGCGGCAAACCACGTTGGTAAACTTCACCACCTGCGTTTCGGGGTCCCGCAGTTTGATCAGGCAGCACTTGGCGCAGCCGTCACACAACGACTCCCACTCTTCGTGGCTCATTTCCTCAAAGCTTTTTTCTTTCCAAAACTTGTTCAAATTTCCTCAATTATAGGATAGAGCTCTTCCTGGATGAACGGGATTAAGGCGAGCTTAACCGCCATCGCATACAGCTCAGCGCGTGTGATCAGGTCATTCGTTAGCAGCCCCACCCCTCCGCTTGTTAATTTGCTGTTCTCCTGTCCGAAAACAAGATCATCCGCCTCACCTTGTTCCATGCCGCCGTGAATAAGAGCTGCAATCCTCGGGGGAAGAATGTAGCTGGCAGACCGCGCGAAACCGGATTGCTTCTTTCCCAGGATTGCCACCCAGCTGTAAGCAGCCAGGTTTGAATCAAGGGCGCTCAATCCGCCTTCAAGCCCCACCCAATAATCTACCTGCGGACAAATTCGACGAGCGTTGGCAGCACGGTTAAATGCGCCAGTCTTCGTTTCCTGGTCACCGATTGGTTGATTAGCGACCTCTGAACCAACTTTCAAAGCGGTGTATTCAAAGTCCAGGTCAGGAAACACCGCCCCAAAACCCATGCGAACCGCCTGAAGTTTGCTCGGGTTTTCAGAGCCGATGGCGACAATCTCAGCCATAAACAAATCAGCGCCGGGTCTTATAACCCAGCCCGCTCCTCCAGCAGCGTGCGCAGCTCAGGGATGATCGCTTCAGCTTCTTTTCGCAGCTTGCTTGCTCGCTGCAGCAAATCAATCGCGCGTTTTTCGTTTTCGTAACCCATCAGGTTTATTTCCACGTTCAGGAACGCGGCTTCCAGGCCCGCCTTCGCCTGGTAAACACCGGAAGCGGCATCCGAAATAGCGCTCAAATTACCGATCTCTGCCATCCGGTATGCCAGTTTCATCACTTCCAGGCACTTTTGGGCGGTGTCCAGCGGAACCTCAGCGGCTGTGAAGCTGGCTTCCATGATCGCATTTTCACGGAGTTTTACATTCGCTTCAGTATCACGAGGTAAACGCCGGGCGATAATGATGCCTTCGAAAGATTTCGCATCAAGCTCGACTGCGTCGGTCAGGTGTTTGCGCAATTCTTCGCCTTTTTCAATCGCCTGCCAGCACTCCTCTTCCACATTTTTGTATTTAGGTTTTCCAATTGTCAGTCGCGCGACCATCAATGCCAACGCTGCTCCCAACGCGCCAACATAGGCTGCCACCGAGCCGCCGCCAGGCGCGGTTGTACCTTCTGCGACCTTGTCCGTGAAATTATCCTGGCTGGTTTCGCCCTGGCTTTGCTGCTCTGAAAAAAGGCGATTTTCAAGTAGTTGATCGTGCTCAAATCCATCCAATTGCAAAAAGTATCTACCGGCATTGATGATCGCCCGGCTGGGTACCAGACCGACAATCTCTGTATGGTGAATGCCAACGCCGTAGCGCTGGGCTTCGCGGCGGACGAATTCGGTCACCTGCGCCATCGGCGAGCGCCGATAATTGGTCAGGTTCATCGAGACTTGCGCCAAACCGTCTACCAACACGCCCATTCCCTTCACAAATCGGAAACCGCCGGAAGAATTGCGTACCCGCCGTCCAATTTTTTCAGCGATGCTCACGTCCGGTGTGTTCAAAAAGATGTTGTAGGCAATCAGCGGTTCGCGTGCGCCAATAACAACCGCGCCAGCCGGTCCCATCACTTTCGGACCAAAATCGGGTTCACGGTAGGGGTCGGTTGCAATAGCTTCTTTGATGCCTTCGTATTCACCCCGGCGAATGTCTTCCAAATTTTTCCGGTCCGGGCGTGCAGCCGCTTCTTCATAGAGATATACAGGGATATTCAGAGAGTAGGCTACACGCTTGCCAAGCCTGCGGGCAATTTCGACGCATTCCTGCATGGTCACATCCGTAATCGGAACAAACGGGACCACATCGGCTGCGCCCATGCGTGGGTGTTCGCCTTGGTGCTGGTTGAGGTCAATCAGTTCAGCAGCCTTGGCAATGCCGAGATAAGCGGCTTCTTCCACGCCGGCGGGGTCGCCAATGAAAGTCAACACCGTACGGTTATGGTCCATATCAGAATGTCGGTCGAGTACGTGGACACCCGGCACAGCCGCCACTGCATCAATTATGGCTTCAATAACTTCCGGTCTTCTCGCGTCGGAAAAATTGGGGATACATTCGATGATTTTCATAATCCAACCTCTTGTCATGTTATTTTTTTTAATTATACCAAGCCAGGAACTGCCGGTAACAGCCAGGAATATCTACCTGTATGGCTCAGTCCATAACTGCGAATTCCAGTTTTCCAAATTCCTGTAACTTCAGCCAAACAGAAAGGAGCATGGCAATCTGCTTTTAGTAAGTTTGATATTCTAAAAAAAGTCTCGCGGCGAAAAATCTAAAGTTTATTCTAATTTTATTGATATTCTTAAACGTAGATCACCTTATTCTTTACATTTCTTTCAATATAACTTGACATTATAAACATTATCTTGTATTATCTTTGCAGACAAGCAATGAAAGAGGAAAAAATGAACCAATTACCAAATAATTGTCCGCTTTGTCAGGGAAAAGTAGTCGTAACCCGCTTCTATTGCCCTGGTTGTCAGACTTCGGTCGAGGGCAGCTTCATCCCGCAGCAAAGCCCTTTCCAAAATTTGACCCAGGAGCAAATGAACTTCCTGCTCACCTTCGTCCGTTCTGAAGGTCGCCTGAACCGTATGGAAGAAATTCTGGGGCTATCCTACCCCACCTTGAAAAACCGCCTGAACGATCTGATCACGGCGCTCGGCTTCCAACCCGAGAAGGAAATCCGTATCAAACTAAGCGATTCGCAGCGCCAGCAAGTCCTGGACGACCTGGAGAACGGCAGAATCGATAGTAATCAAGCTCTTCGCTATCTGCAGGGTGAAGACGAATTCAATTTAATATAAGGAGTAAAAATGACTACAAATGATGAAAAAATGCGCATCCTGAACATGGTCCAGGAAGGCAAACTAAGTGCTGAAGAAGCTTCTCAACTATTGGAAGCTCTGGATTTCAAACCCGAAGAGATCACAATTCCTTACAGAGATGCTGCAAACACGGTCAACAAAGCCAACGGCAGAACCCGGTGGGTAAGAATTCAGGTCACCGATCTCAAATCAGGAAAAAACCAGGTCAACATGAGATTACCCATGGGTATCGTCAAAATTGGTGCCAAGGCCGTTATGAGGGTCAACCTCAAAGACGAGGATGATTCAGAGATCAATCTCGATGAATTGCTCAAAGCAGCTCTTGAAAAGGATGAATCGGATGGCGTGCTTGTGGACGTTGTTGATTCAACCTCTGGTCAACACGTGTTGATAACCCTTGAATAAACATTTTTAGGCAACAACAGGGCGTGGTTGGAAGCGCCTGCCTGGGTGGATCAACCAGAGAGTCTCGTGCTTCCAAGCGCCATCACCTGCAGCACGCAGCCAGCAAAACTGGTCGCGCTTACGAAAAAGGCTTCAATTTACGTTATTCACTAAAACTCTATAAACTGCTGTATAAAATAGCCAAACACGAAGCTAATTAACGCGACACCAACGCTAATCGCTGCCATGCTGAAAAAATGCTTGCTAAACTTCTCATCCCGCAGCACAGACATGTAATAACTAAAAAACGCGATAATGACAAACACCGTGGTCATCATCACCGCAAGGGCGACAAAATAGTTGCTAAAAACCAGATAAGGCAGAATTAAGAAGGCGACCGTGACAATGTATGCGATTCCTGTATAGATTGCCGCTTTGAAGGGTTCTTTTGTTGTGTGCTCTTCAGTGCGGGTGGAAAGATATTCTGAAGCCGCCATCGAAAGCGCGGCAGCGATGCCGGTCACGAGACCGCTCAGCGCGATCATGCGCGTGTTTTGGAAGGCGAGCGTCAGCCCCGCGAGCGTTCCGGAGAGTTCCACCAGGGCATCATTGAGCCCCAAAACGATCGAACCCGCGTATTTCAGATGTGGTTCATCCAGCATGGCAATCAGGCTTGCTTCATGCTCTTCTTCATCACGGATCAGCCAGTCAATTCCGGGGATGGTGCCTTCCAGATTTTTATAAGCGTTAATAGTACTCTCTTCGCGGTTTTCAAGCAGCTTAATCACAAAGGTGTAACCCAGAGCTTTTGAAAGAAAACTAAAAAGCCAGATCATAAATTTGTTAGGTTTGGCAACCTTGCCGGTGTATTTTTCCCAAAATTGTGTATGCCGCAGTTCGTCCCCCGCCAATTTGCGGATAGTCTTCGCGTCCTTTTCTTCTTTGATGTCGTTGGCAATATTTGTATAGATAACGTGGTCGTTAATTTCATCTTGTTGAAATTCAATTATTGCTGCCAGGGTTTTATCGTCTATCATCTTATATCCTCCGTCTTAATTCTACCCGATGAAAGACATTGTTCTTGTCTGAGTGCGAAGAAGCCGGTCTTGCGACCGGCTTTCATTCTCAAATTTAACCTTTCGGTTTAGTACATTCCACCGCCAGGGGGCATGGCAGGTGCCGCACCCTCGGGTTCAGGGATATCAGTGATCAAAGCTTCAGTAGTCAGGATCATCGCTGCGATTGACGCCGCGTTCTCGAGCGCGCCGCGGGTTACCTTGGCGGGGTCGATCACACCCAACTCAACCATATCGCCGTATTCTTCGGTCAGAACGTTGAAGCCGATGTGTTTGTTGCCGGAATCAGTCTGCCTCTGGCGCACGTTTTCAACCACCACGGAGCCATCTTTGCCCGCGTTTTCGACAATTTTCTTCATCGGTTCGGTCAAAGCTTTACGAACTGCGTTGACACCGATCTGGGCGTCATCCTGGTCGAGTTTCATATCATTCAAGGAATCAACTGCATTAACCAAGGCAACACCGCCACCCGGGACGATACCTTCTTCAACGGCAGCACGGGTTGCAGACAACGCGTCTTCGACACGATGTTTCTTTTCTTTCAGCTCGGTCTCAGTCGCAGCGCCAACACGGATAATCGCCACACCGCCAGCCAGTTTCGCAAGGCGTTCCTGCAATTTTTCGCGGTCATAATCGCTGGTTGTGTTTTCGATCTCGGCACGAATCTGTTCGATACGTCCCTTGATGGCGTTGGTGTCTCCCTTACCGCCAACAATCGTGGTGTTATCTTTGTCGATGGTCACTTTTTCGGCACGACCGAGGTCTTCGATGGAGGCGTTTTCGAGCTTGCGACCGGTCTCTTCGGAGATCACGGAGGCATTGGTCAGAATGGCGATATCCTGGAGCATTGCCTTACGGCGATCGCCAAAGCCAGGGGCTTTGATGGCGACAACGTTGAGCACGCCGCGGATCTTGTTGAGCACCAGGGCTGCGATGGCTTCGCCGTCAACGTCTTCCGCGATGATGACGATATCGCGTTTGCCCACCTGGACCATTTTTTCGAGCAGCGGAACGATATCGTTCGCGGCAGAAATTTTCTTGTCATAAATCAAGATGTAGGGGTCTACGATTTCGGCAACCATGTGTTCGGTATCGGTGACGAAATAGGGGCTGATATAGCCGCGGTCAAACTGCATACCTTCAACATATTCGGTCTCAAATTCGAGCGCCTTGGATTCTTCCACGGTGATAACGCCATCTTTGCCAACTTTGTCCATCACGTCGGCGATAAGGGAGCCAATTTGCTCGTCCTGGGCAGAGATGGTGGCAACGTTGCCGATCTCGGCTTTGGTGGTGATATCGATCGCCTGGTTGTGGATTGCTTCTGATACAACCCTGGAGGCAGCTTCGATTCCGCGTTTGAGCAGCATCGGGTTCGCGCCGGCTGCCAGGTTCTTCAGACCTTCAGTGACAATAGCATGCGCCAAAACGGTCGAAGTCGTGGTGCCATCACCAGCGATGTCGTTGGTTTTGGTGGCTGCTTCTTTGAGCAGCTGCGCGCCCATATTCTCGTAGGGGTCTTCAAGTTCGATTTCTTTAGCGACGGTAACACCGTCATGAGTGATTGTGGGGGAACCGTATTTGCGGTCAAGGGCGACGTTGCGTCCCTTAGGACCGAGGGTGGTTGCGACTGCATTCGCGACTGCGTCTACGCCATTCTTTAAATAACGACGTGCTTCATCTCCAAAAACTAATTGTTTTGCCATATTTTATCTCCTGTTTTCGTTGTGCTGATTAAAGAATCGCGAGGATGTCGCTCTCGCGCATGATTAACAACTTCTTGCCGTCATATTTGATCTCGGTGCCAGAATATTTAGCAAACAAGACCACGTCGCCTTCTTCAACATCCATCTTGATGCGATCGCCATCTTCGTTGCGGTCACCAGGACCAACTGCGATAATTGTACCTTTTTGGGGTTTTTCCTTGGCTGTTTCGGGCAATACAATCCCGCCAGCGGTGATATCTTCCTGCTCGATAGGCTCGATTACAACGCGGCTGCCTAAGGGTTTCATAGAAATTGTCATTTTTCCTCCGATTAATTTTTTACGATATTTTAGCACTCTAAACTCCCGAGTGCCAAATAAATGATAAGCTTTCAACGAGGATAAGTCAAGGAGTGTATAGCTTTTCTAACAATTCTTTTACATTTTTCAGCCTGGGCTTTTCTGCCCCAGAAGCGAAGCGTAAGGGGTTACCCTCTGCTTGTCCCGAGAGCAAAGCATACGGGATTGCCCCTGCCTGTCCCGAGAGTAAAACGACCGGGGTCCCGGAAGCGAAGTGAAGCAATCTCGGTCTGTCATTCTGAGCAAAGCGAAGAATCTTGTCTTAACCAGGTTAAGATCCTTCACTTCGTTCAGGATGACAACACCCAGGGAGATCGCTTCGCAAAAGAGGCTCGCGATGACGCCCCTCTCATCGCCGTCGCTGCGAGCCCCCGTTACAGGAATGGCAGGAACTTGTGAATCTCAATAAGGGGGCGTGGCAGTCTGCCTGTAATCCTTTGTCCAAACCGATAAACTGCAGATTGCCACACCGTTTTGCCGAACAGAATCTTTCCCCAACCATCAAGGCATAACGGCAAAACGGTTCGCAATGACATCCCCAAGGGAACAATCGCCTTGTCGGCTTGGGATTTTGGGACGGGGGTTGTGGGCGGGTTTGACGGATTGGTTGAGATTCCAATGCTCACGTATTGAACCCGCCCCTACAATTGTTTTGGGTCGTGGGCGGGTTTGACGGAATGGTTGAGATTCCGATGCTCACGTATTGAACCCGCCCCTACCACCGATCAACAAACGTGAATGGGCATTGAAGCCGCCAATTAACCATGATTCAAACCGGGGCGGGTTTTCGGATTGATGCTCGTCAAAACACTCACGTTTTGAACCCGCCCGTACATTTGTTTCGGGTGATGAGAAAATACTCGCGTATCAATTCCACCCTTACAGACTGTAATTTTGATTATTGGAATTCAAAAGATGTTTCATCTTTGTAGGGGCAGGTCCCAATCGCGAATGCTCAAATAACGCTCAATTCGTTAGACCTGCCCAACGCATGAACAACAATGGAATTTCGATTCCAGCGGGGCGGGTTTGGCTGATTGGTTGAGATTACAAAGCTCACTTCCAGAACCCGCCCGTACATTTTGTTTACCCCACATTGTCGGAGTCCGCAACAGAAGCGGATTCCGACCTACGGTCTGGTTGTTAGTCAGATTAATTAAAACAAATTTAAATGTTTTGTAAACTGTCAGAATTTTCTATTACAAACTGAGATTTGCATGATAAGCTGTCGTGTCATATTATTCCCCATTGCCTGTTTTCCATTGATTTACAAGCTTCCGCGCCTCTCGTTCATTAACATGATCCATCTCATTTTTATGATAATTCAAAGCAAATGAGGCCAATTTGATTTGTTCAATTTCAGTAAACTCATCCAGATTGTTCTTACCAATAGTTTGTATTAAACCATATGTTTCCTCTTGCGAAAGATATTCTGAATAACTCTTTGAATCGAAGCTCCAACCACTACCATTGGTACCGTTCCATTTGCCTGGCATGGCACAAATAAATTTAAGCTTGTTCACTTCATTTTCAAATAACCCTTCCAAATAATCTTTTAATCCACCTTTATCAAAACACTCCCACAAATAGAAAGCAACTCTGAAATCATTTATATCCAAGATCGATTCGGAGCTTGCAATAGCACGAATTCTTTCTAAGTAAATTTTTTCAAGTTCTTCCAGATGCACTAAACTTATGAATTGTCCATCCTCATTTTCTGAATCTCCTGCTAATCTCCCATATGCAAGCTCTATGCTGTTAATAATCCTTGCCATTGTTCCTAATCCATTTTTCTTAACATTTTCTACTGCTGAACGAATAATTTCGTATTTTTCTTTTTCTGTACTAAGCTTTTTTAAAATATCATACGTAAGATATTTAGCTGTATCGCCTGCAGATATTGGAAAGAAAGTACCTGAATTTTCACCTTTAAATTCACCTTGTAAACTAAGCATCACAGATGCGATTAAGTCCAAACGCTTATATGGTATGTTATCAACTAACGATTTTAATTCTTCCAGGAAGAAAATAATATTACCCTGTTTATTTATTTCTTCAATAACTGTTTTTAATGTATCTCTATCATGTTCATATGTACAAGCGTTAATTATGCTTCTAGATACTTTTATATCCTCTAAATCTAACATAAAATATGATTCAAATCTTCCCTCATACGCAACCCGCATCTTACCTCTAATATCCAACGTCGGTTGATAAACATACTGATTTTCATTAACATCTTTAGCAAAAACAGGAAATAAAGTAGAAACGCAACTTATCGCCGTTTCTGGATCTAATCCCAGACTTGCAAACTCATCGTGATACAATTTACGAAAATCTGTTTTTGTTCCACTATTTGACAAAAATCCATGCAGAGGTCCTCCACAAACAGCGTCCTTATTATTGCTAATCCATTTATACAATTCCGGTTCTAGCGCTTCAAGAGTTGCAATAACTAACATATCCTCAAAAGATGTTTCTTGATGTAACATTCCATACCTAAACTGGAACGAATTAATCAATCTGTTAACATCTCTTAAAGTATGAATATATGGACTTATACAATTTCTGAATACGCGGCTCCAATAATTCTCATCCAATACCACTTCATTAGAAAGATCATTAATTATTTGATCGAGCTTAGTAAACAAAATAATATGCAACTTCGATTTTCTTAATTCTGGAAGCTCAAATGGAACCTGAATTATCTTCTCCAAGTATTCATTTCCATCTATATTATGCACCTCTGTTAAGACACTACGAACAACGTCTCTGTCCATAACTAACACATATATTACATTAGGGAAATCCGCCACCTGTTTAACTAGCTGAAAAATATCCTTAATCTGTGAATTAGTTAGTCTGTCTATATCATCAATTACAATAATAATTTTCTTCTCGGCTTTAATTAGCTCTTGCTCAAGGTTTTCTCTGGTCGTGTCCAAATCATCAACTTGCTTAAGATTGGTTCCAATTGCTTGAGCCAGAGTCTTTAATATTGAACCAAATCCTGAACCGACCACTGGAACAACTGATAATGCATCAAAAGCACCCGAATAATCGCTAAGTGCTTTTCCCACCTTATTTTTAAGTTGTTCATTGTTCTGAGCGTTTATTTTATTTTTTAAGCTTTGGAAAAATAAACTTATGAGATTATCCTTATCTGAATAGTTCCATGGAGCAAACCTCATAATCAACGGTTTGTTGTCATCTTTTTCTGCAAGTTTGTTAATCTCATTTGCTGCCATATTAATGACAGAAGTCTTTCCGGTTCCCCATTTTCCAAATAAACCTATCACCAATCCATCTTTTCCGTTATATTCATAAATTGCCTTGCCAAGTTGGTTTGAAAAAAATGATCTCCCCAACAAATCCTGTTCTTCCGTATCAATCGGTTTATCTGGACTGTAATTCATAACTACCCTTCCATTTGATGGCTTATTGCATTATTTTCTACATAGATGTGAGGATTCATTTTCTCGTATTTCGTAGTCCAATGGGCTTTTTTTGCCCACTCTGCCGTTCATTTTTCAAATTGTCGAAGGCCGCAAGAGAAGCGGGTTCCGACCTACAGGTTTTAAGACTTCACCCCCTTTAATTCCCCCTCTAAAGAGGGGGTCTGGACTGCACCACGTTTGAATCTCCCTCTCCCGATAGCGGGACGCAAGCAGTAAAGAGGGGGTCAGACCTACAAGGTTAATCCATTGGGCGGATCATGGATTCGATGAAGGCGATTTCTTCATCATCCAGATTATATTTCTTATAGAGTTGTTTATCAATCCCATCCACAGGTAAATTCCAATCAATATCCGATGATGATGTGAAATTTTGCATAGGAACTAGTTTGTAAATGTGCTTTGCGCCAGCCTGAGTAATCTTAACTATGGAAACAAGGAACAGGAAGAATTTCGAGCTTAAATATGAAATAACGTTTTCTGCTTCTTTGCGTGTTTCGAAAGGACCAATCACAGAATAAGTTTCAGTAGAAACGGTTCCTGGCTCTCCAATGAAACCATTAATCATATCAGTAGCAGTATTCCCAGTACCCCAAGCCCTAGGAATAAAAACTTTGTATGAATCGATATATTCGAACCCTTTCTTTACTGTATCTCTTCCGATGTATCCTACCCCTTGTTCTCGCCAACCAAAATAGTAAAAAACAAGACTATCAACAAATGGTTGTAAATGGTAGTTTGGTCTAACTCTCACATAACTATTTTCAACCCTGACATCGTAACCAAAAGGATCATTTGCGCTCATTATCTCAAAAAATTTTGGCTCTTTTTTCCCCTGCACCTTCCTAAGAACAGTGATTTGACGTATATCACGAATAAAAATATCCATACCTTCTTCTAAAAGAGGTCTTGTTGAGCAGATTACGGGTTGATTTGGATAATGTGTAAAAACATCGCACTCTCCTTTGTAGTTACGATCCCATAAAAAGTAGTTAACACCTCCTTTGATTTCCACACCGGGGAACAAAATTGAAGCAACAGGGTAGTCATGCATAATTCTAATCCTGGTATCTTGGAGCATGTCATCTCGGAAACTATCTAATCCTCTTCCGCCAGTAAACCATCTTGAGGGCGTAATCATCGAAATGTAACTTGGATTTAGTAGTTGAGCTTGTCGAATAAAATTTTGGTAGACTGGCACTGCGCTCGCACCATGCCCACCATCACTTTCCTGATACGGAGGATTGCCAATAATCACATCAAATTTCACTTTTTTACCCAGCCTTTCTTGCAATGCTTTTTCAACTTTGCCGGCTTTGGCGGCTTCGGTGAGGTCCAGCTCGAGCAGGTTTGCGCTGCTCACCTGGGGATAGCCGGCATAGACGTAGTTTTTAACCATGTTATAGATTATGTTACTCGGCGCGCAGCCGTAAACCTGGTTTTCCAATATCCACTTAATCCGTTCTTCTTCATCAGGAATCTCTTCTTCCAGCCCCTTGAACAAACGCTTCACCACCTCGGTCAGATAGAGCCCGCTCTTGGCATAAAGGTCTATAAAGGTGGCAGCTTTGTTATTGAAAATATGCGGGTCGTGCTCTTCGAGCAAATCGACCATCATTTTGACCACTCTTTTCGGGGTGAAAATCTGATTGGTTTGTTGCGGAGGAATGTAGTTGAAGATGTCTTCATCTTTTTCGCTGTGTAGATAATCAGCCAGTCGATCTTTGATGTTGAAAAACTCTACGACCGAGGCGTTGAAAACCACTTCATCAAACAAGCCTTTGAAGGTCTTGTTATTGCCTTGCTCGTCAACATAATCAAAACCATCGCGCAGCTTACGAAATTCGTCCAAAGTGATACTGGTTAGTTCTTCAAAGGTCTGTGGGTCGATGTTTTGGTCATAAGTTGCCAGGGTGGTTTCGGGCGTGCCATATGCCATCAGGAAGGCGGGGATGGACCGAGCGAAGCCTCTAAGGTGGTCGCGCACGTCGTCTTCGGTGGTCTTCTTTTTTATTTCTTCTCGCTGAACGAGATGGGTTTCAACCACTTCCTGGGTGGTTTGCTCCAAGCTCTTTTGAAGATCTGTGACAAATTCAGCTTGAATTTCCTGCTTTTTAGCCTGATATTCTTCTGTAATTAGTTCATTTATTCTTTGGTTTTCTGGCTTTTTGAGCTCTGCCTGGTAGTTTAGCTCGGCTAAACGTTCTCTTTCTTGCTTTTGATAAAGGTTTTCTTCAACTTTGGTGGCGAGGATTGCTTCAGCTTTTTTGACGTCCATCTTGAGAGTGGTTTTGGTCATGCCAAATTCTTTTTTTACTTCTTCAAATTTTGGCTCTATCGTTTTGATAATTTCTTTGGCAACTTTTGTTGAAGCCTTTTCACGGTTGTCAAAATCCTTAACCTGCTCCAGGACCTCTTCGAGGTTGACAGCCTGATAAATTTTCTCACCAAAAAGATTGTTGGCGGTGTTGATGGTTAGCGTCTGGGGGATTTTTACGTTTCCCTCACCGTCCACGATTGGCTTTGTGTCATTAACATCTCTTTTTGGAGCCAAACGGGAGTTCTTTTCAGGAGGGATCTTATTCAAAATTTCTTCTACGAGAGCAGGGGCGGAGAAAATGCCGCTGATATTGGCAAATAGCAGGTTGGACATAAAGCCGCGCTTGACCACTTCGCTTGCCTTGATGCGGCTGGGGAAGGTGAGCACCTGATCGGGAGAAAGCTCAATCATCTCGCCTTCATCGTCTTCGGCGATGACCGGGAAGAAGTTGATTAGCTTTCTGATGTTTTCTTTACGTTCGCTTTCGCTGCCCTTTAAGCCTTCGTCGGTCAGGTTGTTGGCGAATTCGTCAAAAAGGAGCAGGGTGCGGTCGGGTGCAAAGTCGAAAACGTAAGCGTTTTCTTTGCGGAACCATTCTCCGGTTTCCGGATTTTGAAACTCGTATGGGTTTTGCGCCCTGAAGGCAGCCTGAAAATAGCGCGCCGGCGATTTGATGTTGCTGAGCATCAAAACCGCGGTCCATTCCGGGATGGTTACGCCAGTGGTTAGTTGCCCAACTGAGAGGGTAATGGTTTTATCGTGGTTGGCAATCGCTGCTTTTACGCGATCGAAGCTCAAGCCGATGTTTTTGGTGTTATAAGCGGAAGAGTCTTCGTCTTCGATGCTTTCATCATCCGGGAGGCTGATTCCGTCTCCGGCTGCCAGGACTATCTCATAATTTTCGAAGAAGGGGTGGGCTTTCAGCTTCTTTTCAAGGGCTTTGACGGAAGAGACGCGGTCGAGAAGCCAAAAGCTATGCGCTAACTCGTTGCGGTGTTCCTGCTCGGCGAAGGGGAACTTACCGCTGGATAAGTTATCCAGAAATTTATCAACATCTGCCTCGTAAACAAAAGTTCCGTCCTCTTTTGTGCTAAAGAACTCGTTTAGATCAAAAGCGTAATCGACGTTGGTTTCTTCATCAAGCTGTATCCCCCCGGCAACTTCTTTGGCTATCAGTTTGCTCATTTGGTAGGTAAAAAGGCTCAGGGTGGGCAAAGCGGCATAGGGGTTGGTGTCTGCTTCGTTTTCATCCCAATCTGTTTTTGCCTGTTGTTCATCGAGGTAGGACCAGTTGAAAATTTGTTCGCTGTGAAATTTCTTGTTAGCCAATGCCTTGAAGGGCGTGCCGGAGAGGTGGAGGGTAAATTTGGTTTTAATTTTTTCGAAAGCACGGTCGGTTTTTAGGGTATCGATGCCTTCGTGGGCTTCGTCCACCACGAGCAGGTCCCAATCCATATCGGCGACCCATTGCAGTTTGTCATAAATTCCACCGGCAAATTTTGCGCCTTTGAGGTCCTGGAGGGAGATAAAGGCGAGGCAGCGAATGTTGATTTTTTCATCAAAGTCGGCAAAGCTGTAATCGAGGTAATCCTGACGGCTCATCGCCGTGCTTCCTCTGAGGGCATCGGTTTCGGAGACAAATTTGAAGCCTTCTTCCTGCCAGGCGATGAATTTCTCGAAGTCTTCAAACCAGGAATTGGCAATTGCCGGTCGGTTGGTGACGATAAGCACATTTTTTGCTTCGATCTTACGCATAAAATCGTAGGTTGTCAGAGTTTTTCCAAAGCGTGGTTTCGCATTCCAGAGGAATTCCGTGCCATGGACAGGGTCACACCAATAATCGAGGGTAACCTCAACCGCATGGGCTTGCTCTGCTCTTAAGATATAGTCAGAACGTTGAGCGCTAACCTGAACTTCGCTGTAATCTGAAAAGATGTAATCGTCGGTTAATTTTTCAGCCAGGGAGAGGTCGCCAAATTTGAACCATTCTGAAGCGCGGTTGTTCAGAATCGCCCTGGGGATGCCTTGCTGGCGGTAATAGGTATGCAGATCGCGGTCATGAAAAAGTTTGCCGTCGCTTCTGACTGCGTTGCGTTGGAAAAGCAATTTGGTTGTCAAACCGGCAGTTGCGGTCTGCTGCAGAATGCGGTCTTTAACCTCGTTTTGGGTTTCACCGACTTTTACGCAACCCTGGTGGGTCGGCTGGTCGGGCAAGGTGTATCCGTAGACTTTGAGGTTTAATTTGCGATACGGGGCGATAATTGTCTTGTTCATTCGATGATTTCCTCCCTTGTTTCCTTGTACACTTCGGTGATGGGTGTGGGCAGGTACTTAAAAATTGGCACAATTGGCAGCACTGCCTGCTGTTCAAACAAACCGAGTTGTTCGGTTTTGGGGATAGGAGTGTAAACAGAGCCGGGTTCACGTTTGACTTTTTGAAAAATCTCTTGCAGTGTGTATTCGGTTCTGATGACATTGATGTGCTTTGTTGTTTTGGTAAGACGGATAGGCGCCCATTCACTGAAGACGATCGGGCTGTCGCTGACGGTGGTGCGTTTCAGAAAATCGCCCTGGACGATATTGGTAATGATGAGCATTTTTGCGCTTTCTTCGACGTTGCTTTTGGGCTGCTGGTCAAATTTTGCGGCGAAGTCTTTGTAAAAATCGTGAAAGGTGACGAAAAGGTTTATCACACATTTTTTGAGATTGTCATTGAGGAGTTCGATACCATATAAAGAAGAGATGGCGAGCAGGGAGAAATTTTCGAAACGAACCAGGTCGTCAGAAAATTGTTCAGCCAGGATGGACAAGCGCCGTTCGAGGATGTTGACCAGGAAGGCGCCTTCTCCGGCTGCAGGTTCGAGCACGGTTGTGGCAGGCTGGGTGATCACCTCGTCGAGACCCGGGAGGGTGACCATCGCGTCGACGATAGCCTTGGGAGTGAATACCTCGCCGTGCTGTTGTACGCGTTTTTTACTTTTTATGAGAACTTCGTTATCATCCAATATGCTGCCCTGTTTCTGTTTTTGGTATAACGGCAAACCGCTTCGCAGTTTAAAATCTGTTGTTTGTCAATTATACATTGCAATCCCTGACAGTAACAAGCATGG
>ENA-UOOM01001394-UOOM01001394.1-fermentation-metagenome-genome-assembly--contig:-NODE-1394-length-23396-cov-4.462020_pt1 | contig 23396 bp, 21 predicted proteins | sample MGYA00245781_ERZ724031 | MGnify/ENA primary metagenome ERZ724031 (study PRJEB28704, sample SAMN03018317) | fermentation metagenome | biome: anthropogenic terrestrial biome; feature: soil; material... | reverse complement strand
GATGGGGCGTGAGAAGGTGGGAATGTCTTCCCAGGCGCGCAGCATATAAAACTGACCCGCCGCTACTGATTCGTTTGCGCCAACGCGCATACGAAAAACGTTTTCGCCAATAGGTTTGTTTTCGATAATCAAAGCCACTTTACAATGTCCTCCTTCATCGTCGCTACCGCCTGTCGAATATATTCTATATAGTCCGTATCTTCGCTTTTGCCTTTGTGCGCCGTGATGATGCCTCTGGAAGAGTTGACCACGCCGCATATTTTGTCTTTAAAAATCTCGGCAATGTCCTTGCCCGTTCCCCCTTGTGCGCCGTAACCGGGAATTAAGAAAAACGTATGGGGCATCTGTTTTGCGATGCGCACAAACTCTGCGGGATAGGTCAGCCCCACCACCGCGCCGATGGCGCTAAAGCCTTCTTCACCTACAAAGGCCGCTGCCCACTGTTCTATTTTTTCGCCAACCAGCTCATAGAGCGGTCGGTTGTTGACGTCTATGTCCTGAAAGTCCGCCGAGGAAGGGTTGGAGGTTTTTAGCAGCAAAAACAACCCTTTGTTCTTATCTTTAAGGTAAGGATAATAGGGCGATACCGCATCTTGTCCCATATAGGCGTTGAGCGTCATGTAGTCCGACTCAAAATCTCCTTCAAAATGTCCCTTTGCGTACTGCGCCGCCGTGGAGGATATGTCCCCTCTTTTCACGTCCGCAATGGCAATGGCGCCCTTCTTGCGTATATATTGCATGGTTTTTGCATAGGCAATCATGCCGTCGATGCCCAGCGCTTCATAAAAAGCCACCTGCACCTTAAAACAGGCAACGTCCTCATGCACCGCATCAATAATTTGTCTGTTGAATTCATATATTTTTTCGCCGTCGGAGTGGTCCTTTTCGCTGATGCAGGCGGGCAGGTGCTCTGTTTGCGTATCCAGTCCCACACAGATCGGCGAAAGCGCAACGGCTTTTTTATAAAGTTTGTCCGCTATCATATTTCATCTCTCCTCTGATATAGGTGCGCAAAATTTTCCCCTTGATATCCCAGCCGTCAAAGGGCGTGTTGTTGCTTTTGGATACAAACTCATTCTTATCTATCTTTCCTCTTGTCTCAACGTCCGCCACAATCAACGTGGCCTCTCTGCCCTCTTGCAGCACGGCAGGCTGCCTGCCCACCAGACGATAGGGCGCAGAAGATGTCAGTCGGCAAAAATCTTTCATGGAAAGAGAAACATCGCCGTCAAAGGCTTGCAGGTACATGCCGAAAGCCGTTTCAATATTGCCGATACCCGGCGCGCCCGCGCGCTTGTCCTCTTCGCTGTGCGGCGCATGGTCACTTGCCAGCATGTCAATGGTACCGTCTCTGAGACCTTCCATCAACGCCGCATGGTCACGACAGTTTCCGATGGGCGGATTGACCTTATAGCCGATGTTTCGCACAAAGGGCAGCTGTGAAGCAACGTTCTCGTCCGCCTCTGCGGCAAAGACGTGGTGCGGTGTTACCTCGCAGGTCACAGGCAGGTTTTTCGCCTTCGCCGTGCGAATCATCGCCACACTGTCCGCCTTGCTCACATGGCAAATATGAAGCGAGGCGCCTTTGATTTTTTCCAGCAGGCGCAGATCCCTTTCGATGAGTTCTTCTTCGGGCTGGCAATGTGTTGCCAGTACAAAGCCATATTGTGCGCTTGCCTCAAGCGCCTTTATCATAAAACTTTCCGAAAAAATGCTGTTGCCGTCGTTTGAAAACAGCCTTGTCCCCATGGACAAAGCCGCTATATCCACCAATTCTTCATCGCGCAGTCCTGTGCCGATTGCCGCAATTTGCATGTAGTCACACAAGTTCGCACTTTTGCCCTTTGCGTTGTTGGCCTCAATCACAGCAAGGCTGTCCGCCACGGGCAACGTGTTGGCCATTGCCGCCACAAAGCCGTATCCGCCTTTGACAGCCGCGCGAAGCCCTGAGAAAATATCTTCTTTGTATTCATAGCCGGGTTCGCGAAAATGACAATGCACATCAGCCATTGCAGGCAACACAGAGCGTCCCTGCAAATCAACGAATTCGGCAACATCACCCTGCTTAAAGTCTATTTTGTCTGCCACTTTGCAAATGATACCGTCCTTGACCCATATGTCACCGAAACGGTCGGCCTTCCCGTCTGTGATACGCGCGTTTTGAAATAAAATATTAGAAAGATGTTGTTGTATCACAATACTCACACCTGTATTCCTTTGTTTTTCTATCGATTAAATAAAATTTAATATCGTCGATTTTTTGATATTTGCTGATACATCGCGGATTTTTGCATTCTAAGATGCCTTCCACCACTTCGGGCAACTGCAGTTTTTCTTTGCGCAAAAGCACACCGTCTTCCACAAAATTTACGGTGACATTCGGGTCAATAAGCCCCAGCACCGTCAAGTCCAAATTGATGTCCGTTTCAATCTTAATCAAGTCTTTTTTCCCCATTTTGCGGCTGGGCACGTTGCGCATGAGCACCACCACGTCTTCCAACTCATCCAGACCCAACTGGCTGAATATTTTGTATCCGTGACCCGCCTCAATATGGTCTATGACAATGCCTTTTTTCAATCTTGATACATTAATCATTTTTCTACTCCAATCCCAGCAGTTTTATAATCAGCGCCATGCGCACATACATGCCGAATTTTGCCTGGTGAAAATAAACGGCGCGTTTATCGTCGTCCACTTCTTCTGCAATTTCGTTTACACGGGGCAGCGGGTGCATGACAATCATGTCCTCTTTTGCCATGAGCATCTTTTCCGGTGTCAAAATAAAGTAGTCCTTGAGCCGCAAATACTCGTATTCACTGACAAAGCGCTCGCGCTGCACGCGTGACATATAGAGAATGTCCGCTTCTCCGATGGCCTCATCCAAACTCGTGGTCTCCCGATAGGAATCCGGATCCAACAAGTCTTTAATATAGCGGGGAATGCGCAATTCTTCGGGTGAAATGAAAATAAATTTTGTGCCTTCATAGCGATGCATGGCTTTGACCAGTGAGTGAATAGTACGGCCGAATTTCAGGTCGCCGCACACGGCAATACAGTGATTTTTCAGGCTTTTTTTATAATGGCGAATCGTCAGCAAGTCCGTAAGCGTCTGTGTCGGGTGTTGGTGCCCTCCGTCGCCTGCGTTAATTACAGGCACAAGCGCATACTTGCTCATCAGTTTTGCCGTCCCCTCTTGGGGGTGACGCACCACCACAATATCCACATAGTTGGAAATGGTGATGATGGTATCTTTCAGCGTCTCGCCTTTGGCAACCGAGCTGGTGTTGGGATCCGAAAACCCGATTACCTGCCCGCCGAGCCGAAGCATCGCCGCATCAAAAGAAAACTTTGTTCGTGTCGAAGGCTCATAAAAAAGACTTGCCAACAGCTTATTTTTACAAATTTCGGAATAATTTTCCGGTTTTTGAATAATGCTGTCAGCAAGTCCGAAGATTTCTTCCAGTTCGTCAATGCGAAACTCACTCGGTTCTATTAAGTGCCTTCCTTTTAACATTTTATCCTCCGTTTTTCTGCGATTTACATAAAAAAACATGCCTGTAAAGGCATCAAACAATCATTATTTGTTTATAACGCCTTTTTGCTTTAGATACACCTCTAAACAAAAGCATTATTTTTATAAATAATATATTAAAACTATGCGAATGTCAATTTAAATGATATAATATTTACAAATAATTTCAGGAGGTGACACAGCATGTTTTTTACAACTGCACTATTGAACGATGAGCCCAAGATTATCGTTGCCAACCAAGCCAGAGATAAGTTCTTTACGATGGACACACTGGCAGAGCAGCTCGACTTTGAGCCTTATTTTGACTTGCTGCAATTTATCGATGAACACGACGAGGCCATCATCGACCAAATTCGCGAAATCATCGAATCCGACGAGGACGGCGATATTGAGGATTTGTCCTCTGTGACATTGCTTCCCGCTATTCCCTATCCTTTAAGAAATGTTGTCTGCTTAGGCAAAAACTACAAAGATCACGTTACGGAAATGGATGCCAACGAAGCGCTTCCCCCTGAGCCGATTTATTTTTCCAAAGCGGCATTTTTTGCCTCGGGCCCCGGAGATGAGGTCAGCGTTTATGCAGCGCAGGATCGCACCGCCGACTACGAAGTAGAACTGATTGTCGTCATCGGCAAAGAAGCCACTGATGTTGCAAAAGAAAGCGCTGAAGATTATATATTCGGCTATGCCGTCGGAAACGACTTTTCCATTCGCAATACCCAACTCGGCCGCGGGCAATGGTTTTACGGCAAAAGCTATGACGGCCATTTTGCAATGGGTTACTGGATTGCACACAAAAGCATGTTCCCGCTCCCCATTGAGCTGGATATTCGCTGCTTCGTCAATGACGAGGAAAGACAGTCCTCCAACACCAAACATTTTATTTTCGACATCCCCACCGCACTCAACGACTTAACCAAAGGCGTTACACTCTATCCCGGCGATATGTTGATGACAGGCACCCCTGCAGGGGTTGGCGCCGCCTTCAACCCGCCCAAATTCTTAAAAGCCGGCGATGTGGTTCGATGCGAAATCCAAGACCTTGAAACTTTCGAAAACGTAATGGTCGACTAAATTGCTTGTTTCACCAAACAAAAGAGCTGACAGACTGTCAGCTCTTTTCTTGTTTATCTGTTTATTGTTATCCTTTTAAAATAGCTTTCGCTTTTTCGTCGCCTACATCTGCAATAAAGGCAATACCCGTTTCTTTTTCGGTTTCTCTGTTCGCAGAATAGATGTCGCTGCGATCAAGCTCTGTGATTGAAAACTTGCGCAGCCCTGCCAAAAACTGTTGGAGCCCGGCAGCCAATTTGTCTGCCATGGTCCAAATGGCAATGGCACCATAGGGCATGGTTTTCATGGCATCAGCACCAACCACCGACTGCAGGTCGTAGTATCCCGCAAAAATGTCTTCCGCTGTTGTGCCGTGTTCCAAAACAGACTTGGGAAGTTCGCTCCAGTTGCCGTTTACCGCTGCTTTTCGCTCGGGTTTGAGCACACCTTCAATGTTGCTGCCCAAAAATCCGGGAATCATCACCGATCTGCCCAGGCACACCAGTTTCGTGAACTCTCCGCCCAAGGACAGCGCTTTAATAATATGGTCTTCGCGTGCCAGTCCGCCGCCAAATGCCATATCCACAACACGCTGACCCGTCGATTTCAAGATATTTGCATATTCATAGGCTTTTGCATGGAGCAAAATAGAGGGCACACCCCATGTTTCCATCATGTTCCAGGGGCTCATGCCTGTGCCGCCGCCCGCACCGTCAATGGTCAGCAAGTCCAAATTGGCTTCGGAGGCAAATTTAATTGCCATAGCCAAGGCTTCCATGCCATAGGCGCCTGTTTTCAGCGTAATGCGCTTATAGCCCAGACCTCTTAAATATTCTACTTGCTTCATAAACGCCTCTTTGGCCTCATCCACATCAGTGGCCTCTGTAAAGCCCAGTCTGCTGTGACGCGCAAAAGACTTAATGGCGCCGTGTTTATATCCTTCAATAACTTCGGGTTTTGTGGGATCCGGATCCACCACATATCCTCTGTGCTTTAAAAACGTGGCATAATCAATGTCCGAAACTTGAATTTCGCCGCCGATGTCTTTTGCACCTTGGCCCCATTTGAGTTCCATGATAATATCGTCGCCGTATTTGTCGATGACATATTTTGCAACACCGTTGCGCGCATCTTCCACATTCATCTGCACAATAATCGCGCCGTAGCCGCTGAAATATTTCATATAGGTTTCAATTCTGCGATCCAACTCAGGAGCTTTGATTACTTGCCCGTTTTCGATAACAGCCTGCTTGTCGATTCCCACAACATTTTCGCCGATAACGACCGGAAAACCCACCAGTGCTGCTCCGGTAGCAAAGGATTCCCAGTATTTTGCCGCGATAAAAGTGGAACCCAGCGCACCTGTCATAATCGGCAATTTCACTTTTGTTTTCATGTTATAGCCGAATTCGCTCTCCAGGCTCACATTGGGGAAAATACAATCATCGGCCGAATTGCTCAGTCCATGCGCCGCTGCGTTTGAACCATAATTATAGCCCTGAATCCTCAGGTTATTATAGTTTACACCCACATGGGTCGTGTTCGAACTTCCTGACGTAATGCGCCCGAAATCTCTGGGATACAAAAGCTTTCTGCCCTTCAGACAAGCCGTCCATGTTTCGCATTTGCCTTGACAGTCTGCTCTGCACAATGTGCAAAGTCCTGATTCTGCAGGATTGCCTCGATTGGCGGTTCCCAACGCATCGTTTGTTTTTGGCCATTGAATCATAATTTTTCAGCTCCTTTATCTTTTGTTAAAAATCTATTTTTTTCTATGGTTATTCAATGAAAAAAAATATTTTTTTTCATTATCTACCACTATTTTTTATCTGTCAATTAAATTTTTTAAAAATTCAAATTATTTTTATTCGTGCTCCTCATTGGTCAATACACGCACACGCACAATGCCGACGATACTTTTTAATTTTTCTGTAAGCGATGTGTGCACGTCACTTTCCACATCTATAACCGTATAAGCCCATTCCCCTTTGGAGTTGTTGACCATGTTGGTGATGTTGATGCCTTCCGCGGAGAGTATCTGCGTAATTTGCCCGATCATATTGGGGATATTTTTGTTGTGTATCATAATTCGGTTCTTGGATTTCAGCGGCCCGATAAAGGTTTCGGGAAAGTTCACCGAATTGATGATATTGCCGCTTTCCAGGTATTCTTTCATCTGCTGTACCACCATTTTGGCACAGTTGATTTCGCTTTCCGGTGTGCAGGCACCCAAATGCGGAATGCTGAGCACCTTGGGCTGGCCCATAATTTCTCTGCTCGGAAAGTCTGTGACGTATCGCGCAATGGTTCCGTTTTCCAAATACTCAATCAAGTCCTCGTTGTTGACCAGCCCACCCCGGGCAAAGTTCAGCAAACGCAGCCCTTTTTTCGCTTTTTTAAACTGTTTTGCATTGACATAGTGCTTTGTTTTTTCCATCAAGGGCAAATGCAGCGTCACATAGTCGCATTCGGTAAATAATTCTTCCAAAGACACCGCACGGCGCACCTTGGGCGAAAGCCCCCAGGCCGATTTGACCGAAATAAACGGGTCATATCCATACACATTAACATCCAGCGAAATCATGGCATTGGCCACTAACACCCCAATAGCTCCCAGCCCCACGACACCCAGAGTTTTGCCCGCAATTTCAGGCCCTACAAAGCGATTTTTGTTGTCTTCCACCGCGCGCTCAATATCGCAATTGGCGTTTTCCTGCCCATAAAGCCAGCGCATGCCGCCAATGACATCTCTGGATGCCAACAACATCCCTAAAATCACCAACTCTTTGACTGCATTGGCATTGGCACCGGGTGCATTGGCAACCACGACACCCTTTTGTGTAAAGGCCGGAATATCAATATTGTTTACCCCTGCGCCTGCTCTGCCGATATAGAGCACTTCATCGGAAACATCCGCCTCTGTGATTTGCTTACTGCGCAACAAAAGCGCTTCATAATCCTCATCATTTTCCACAATCTCATACAATTCTTTGTCAATCAAAGACAATGCTTGCGGTGTAATATTATTAAAATACGATACTCTGTACATATTCCTACCTGCCTGCCTCATATTTTTTCATAAATTCTATCAATGCCTGCACCTGTTCAATGGGTGCCGCGTTATAAATGCTCGCTCTGATTCCGCCCACATCTCTGTGACCCTTTAAAAACATCAGTCCGTTTTTTTCTGCTTCTTTGGCAAAACGCGTGTCTTCTTCCGCATCAGGTAAATTAAAGATTACATTCATCAACGAACGGTCACTATCTTCAATATTATTTTGATACAGACTGCTGTTGTCAATAAAGTCATAGAGAAGTGCCGCTTTTTCTTTGTTGCGCACCGCCATTTGTGCAACACCGCCGTTTTCTTCAACCCACTTCAATACTTTGTTCAACACATATACCGCAAAGACAGGCGGCGTATTGAGCATAGACTGCTTAGAGTGCATCAGCTTATAATTCAGCATGTCCGCAATGTTTTTCGGACTTCTTTCCAGTAAGTCGTTTCGAATAACCACCACGGTCACGCCGGCAATGCCCATATTTTTTTGCGCACCCGCAAAAATCAGACCAAATTGTTCCACATCATACTCTTCACTGAGAATATTCGAAGACATATCGGCCACCAGGGGCAAGGGTGTGACAGGAATTTGCGTCGGTCTGATTGCCGTTCCCTCAATGGTGTTGTTGGTGCAAAGATAGATATAGTCCGCATCGTCCGACACTTTCATCTCGCTCAAATCGGGAATTTTGCAAAAGCCGTCTTCTTCTCCGCTCGCCACAATAACGGCTTGTCCTGCTTTGTTGGCTTCGGCAATGGCATATTTTGTCCAACTGCCCGTGTGAATATAGTCCGCCTTACGGTTTTGGCCAAACAAGTTCAGCGGCACAGCGGCAAACTGCAGCCTGGCGCCTCCTTGCATAAATAAAACCGAATATTGTTCCGAAATGCCCATGAGCTTTCGCAGCAACGCCTCTGTTTCATCAAAAAGCGCAATACAAGGTTTGCTGCGGTGGCTGATTTCCATCACAGACATGCCCATGCCTTCGTAATTGAAGAGCTCCGTTTGGATTTTCGCGAGTACTTCTTGCGGCAATACAGCCGGTCCCGCCGAATAATTATACACTTTATTTTGCATATTTTTTTGTTCACTCCTGTCTTAAAAAAGACTCCTTTTTTCTCTGCAAAAGGTTGATATCCCTGAAAACTACTCCGCTATTCTAACACAATCCGCTCTATTTTGGAAGGTCATCTTTGTCGTCGGATATGCTGTAATCAGCATTTTCATACATGTTACCGTTCTCATCTTTTTTTCGGTAGCGATTCAGACTGTGGCGAAGATAATAAATGACCAAAAAAAACACGGCGGCATCGTCAATAACAGCAAAACCCAGCACGGGTGCCGGGATCAAATCAATGGGCGAAAGAATATAAATGACTGCAAAAACGAAAAGAAATTTTTGTCATTTTGCAACCTGCTTATCTCGCAAAAATTGTTTTGCGTAGCGAAGGTTTCCAATCATGATCCACAGTTTCATTTTATTACCTTTTTCGCCTGTCTATATTACGCTCATAAAACGAATCCACTTGGCGTTTTTGCTGTCGCTTTGCAATTTTACGCGTGTAGTTTGTTTTTTCCGGCAGACGAATGCGCTCTTTGAGCTGGCGCATCTGTTCTTTTTCTCGCCGCAGCGCCTTGGCATCCATAGCTTTGCGGTAATATTCATACCCGCCATATCCTTTGCGCTTCAGCATTTTTTCGATATTTTCGTTGACCGAAACAAAGTAAATAACCGTAAAAACACCCACCGCCGCAATAAAAATACACAACAGCAAAATACCGAATACTTTTTCCATATCTTGCTCCTCTGAATCTATAAAAAAACAGGATGTCTCCTGTTTTTTGCTTTTATTGGGCTATCATCTCTCGTGTGATGTCGCCGATTTTGATTTTTTTAGCTCGGATATCATTCTTCAGTTCTATGATTTTTTGTGTGTCTTTGTACTTTCCCTTTGCCAGTTCAGCACCCAGAGTCTTCTGGAGCTTTCTCAATTCTTTTTTTGCAGAAATCAATGTTGTTGCGTCCATTGCTCCACCCCCTTTTCGTTAACGTTGCTCTATTATACTATATTAAGCAAGCCAAGCGCAAGGTTTTTGTTTATTAAATTTGAGACAATAAAAAAGGCATGCCGTCTTTTGCATGCCTTTTCGTTTTTTTGTTTAGAGATATCCGTCTTTTTTTGCCTGATGCGTCAATTCATCTCTGAAATCCGGATGTGCAATGGCGATAAGCGCTTTGGCTCTTTGCATTCTGGATTTGTTTTGCAAGTCCGCAATACCGTATTCCGTAACAATATATTGTACGTCGGTTCTGCCTGTGGTGATGATGCCGCCTTCGGGATGGCTCATGACGATTTTAGAATTTCTCGTTCCGTCTTTTTTCACGTTGACCGAATGCGTGGCGATAAAAGATTGTCCACCCTTAGACATTTGCGCGCCGCGCACAAAGTCTACCTGTCCGCCGGTGCCTGAAAATTGTGTCTTGCCGAGTGCTTCCGATGCCACCTGTCCGGTGATATCTATGCTCAGGCAGGCATTTACGGAAACGAAATTATCATGCTTTGCAACGAGATAGGGATCGTTCGTGTATCCAAGCGGCATGGAGAAAACTTCCGGATTTTCATGGATATAATCATACATATCCTGGCTGCCAAGGGCAAAGCCCAAAACGGATTTGCCTGTATGGATGGGTTTTTTGCTGTTGTTAACCGCACCGTTTTTTTGCAGATAATACATGCTTTCCGTGTACATCTCCGTATAAATTCCCAAATCTTTGTGGTTGATTAAGCTAAAGCCCACCGCATTGGCAATGCCGCCGATGCCGATTTGCAAACATGCGCCATTGGGAATGCGCTCAACAATGTGCGATGCCACTTGCTTATCAAGCTCTGAGGGCTCACCCGAGGGCAGTGTCGTGGGCGGTCCGCTCTCTTCGCAAACCGCGTGTACTTTTGAAATATGAATTTTGTTTTCGTCTGTGCAAATATGCGGAAGTTGATCGTTGACATGCACAATAACCGTATCGGCAACGTGTACCAGCGAATCAAAATCACTTGGAGACAGACTCAAGTTGAAGTATCCTTCTTCGTCCATGGGTCTTGCAAGGATAAAGCATACATTGGTGCCAAATACATCTCTGACCACAAACAAGTTGTTTCGCAGCTGATAAGACATATTGTCAATGGTTCTGCCTTGTTTCATGGCTGCTCTGTCCGTGCCGCCCATGAAGGTGGATGTGATATGGAATTTGCCTTCGCAATCCATGCCATATAGGCTCAAATTTGTGTTGACGAGGGAGCTTAAAATGTAGACTTCATTCAGCTCATCTTTTCGTCCGTACAATGCTTCAGCCAAGGGAATCGAAAGAGATCCGCCGCCGCCGATAAAAACTCTGTCGCCGTCTTTTACCAACTTAACGGCTTCTTGAAACGTCATTTTCTTGCTTTCATACTCTTGTTTAAAACTCATTTTTCACCTCTATAGTTTTATTATAGACAGCTGCAGATGTGCCGTCTTATTGTTTTGTCATCTAAAACACTATGCGCGCGGTGTGCGAATGCCGTTGAGCACGGGCACTTTGTCGCCGTTGTTTTCAAAGAAATCAATGATATGCTGCACAGCCAATACCTTTTGTTCATAGGAAGCGTGATCCGAGAAGAACGCCGCATGGGGTGTAATAATCACATTGTCCCCCAATTTTACAAACGGGCACGTGGTTAAGTCCGGATATTCCGTCGTAAACACGTCCAAGCCTGCGCCCATGAGTTTGCCTGTCTGCAGTGCGTCAAGCAGTGCTTCTTCATCAATTAAGCCGCCTCTGCCGCAGTTTACCAAATACGGTTTCTTTGCTGCCATCTTTTCAAAGGCTTCTTTATTGATTAATTTTTCCGTTTCTTTGTTCAACAATGCATGCAGTGAAATCATGTCCGATTGTTCGTATATTTCGTCCAACGTTACCAATTGTACATTGAATTGATCTGCAAATTCTTGTTTGATATAGGGGTCATAGGCAATAACTTTACAGCCGCATGCTTGCATACGCGCTGCAACTCTTCGCGCTATGTTTCCAAATCCAACCAAGCCTACCGTTTGGGTGTTCATGCGTTTGATGTTGCCTTTTTCCGCCGTTGCACTCCATACGTGGTTTACTTTGATTGCTGTGTTGTAATTGAGCAGTCTTCTGTTCAACGCCAGCATCAATGCTGCTGTGTGGTCGGCCACTTCGTTTACGCAGTATGTCGGGTTATTGCACACTGCAATACCGTATTTTTTCGCTGCATCCACATCGGCAAAGTTGTAGCCGATAGACAAAATCGAAACAAGCTTCAGTTTGGGCAGCGCCGCAAACACTTTATCGGTAAACAGCTCATAGCCGCTCAATGTGGCATCTGCGTCCTGGCATTTTTCAATCAGATCCTCTTCTGTCGGACAGGCAATCAGCTCCACTTCGGCTTTGCCCGCCAGCATCTCTTTTGCCAAGTTCATCAATTGATCGTCTGCGTACTCTGTTGTAACAATTACTTTATACATCGTTTATCACTCCCCTTTCATTTTTTTGCGGTCTATTTAGTATACCCTTATTATAAATGAAGGCGCTTTTTCTTACAAGTCACAAAAAACCTTATCGGCTGTTTTTCGCATAATTTTTCTTTTTTTTTGCAGATAACTGCACCGTTTTCGCCGAAAAGCAAGAAAGGGCAAATACTTGCCCTTTCTTGTAAGTTCATGTTTGGTAAAAAATATTATTCGCGCGGTGTGCGAATGCCGTTTACTACGGGCACTTTGTCGCCGTTGCCTGTGAAGAAGTTTCTCAGGTTTTGGCAAGCAAACAATTTTTGTTCATAGGAGGCGTGATCCGAGAAGAACGCCGCATGAGGTGTGATAATAAGATTATCACCCAACTTTGTGAAAGGCGAAGCTGCCAGATCCGGATTTTCCGATACAAACACGTCCAGGCCTGCGCCCATGAGTTTGCCTGTCTGCAGTGCGTCAAGCAGTGCATCTTCATCAATTAAGCCGCCTCTGCCGCAGTTTACCAAATACGGTTTCTTTGCTGCCATCTTTTCAAAGGCTTCTTTATTGATTAATTTTTCCGTTTCTTTGTTCAACAATGCATGCAGTGAAATCATGTCCGATTGTTCGTATATTTCGTCCAACGTTACCAATTGTACATTGAATTGATCTGCAAATTCTTGTTTGATATAGGGGTCATAGGCAATAACTTTACAGCCGCATGCTTGCATACGCGCTGCAACTCTTCGCGCTATGTTTCCAAATCCAACCAAGCCTACCGTTTGGGTGTTCATGCGTTTGATGTTGCCTTTTTCCGCCGTTGCACTCCATACGTGGTTTACTTTGATTGCTGTGTTGTAATTGAGCAGTCTTCTGTTCAACGCCAGCATCAATGCTGCTGTGTGGTCGGCCACTTCGTTTACGCAGTATGTCGGGTTATTGCACACTGCAATACCGTATTTTTTCGCTGCTTCTGCATCGATAAAGTTAAAGCCGATCGAAATAACAGATACGAGTTTGAGTTTCGGCAACGCCGCGAATACTTTGTCTGTAAAGGGGTCGTAAATTGCCAATGCAGCATCGGCATCTTTGCATTTTTCGATGAGTTCATCTTCTGTTGCGCCCGGATCCAGAACAACATCTGCAATGTCTCCCAATACTTCGTTTGCAACTTTCATAAATTCATCATCTACGAAGTTTGTGGTTACAACAACTTTCAATTTTGACATAATTTTCCTCTCTCTTTCTGTTTGATTTTTTACCAAACCATTTATTATACTATTATACCATATTCAACTGAAATGGCAAGGCAGGTCCCGTCATTTTTTATGCAATTATTTTAAATTATAAAAAGCATCCATTCCTGCATAGCGAGCGGCATCACCCAACATATCTTCAATGCGAAGCAGCTGGTTATATTTTGCCACTCTGTCTGTTCGGCAAGGTGCACCTGTTTTGATTTGCCCCGCGTTTACGGCAACCACCAAATCCGCTATTGTCGCATCTTCCGTCTCGCCGCTTCTGTGCGAGATCACTGCGGTATAGCCTGCGCGAGCCGCCATTTGAATCGTATCCATCGTTTCGCTCAGCGAGCCGATTTGATTGAGTTTTACCAATACGGAGTTGGCTGTTTTTGTCTCGATTCCTTTTTTGAGACGCTTTGTGTTGGTTACAAACAAGTCGTCTCCAACAATTTGAATTTTGCCGCCCAATTTTTCGGTCATCATTTTCCAGCCGTCCCAGTCTTCTTCTGCCAGGCCGTCTTCAATGGAAATGATGGGATATTTTTCGATGAGCTCTGCATAATACTCAACCATTTGCGCACTTGTGAGCACCTTGTCTTCACCGGCCAAATAATAGGTCTGTTTTTCTTCGTCATACATCTCTGTGGCAGCGACATCCAGTGCAAACAAAATGTCTTTTCCGGGGGTGTATCCCGCACTTTTTACCGCTTGTTCAATGATTTTCAGCGCTTCTTCATTGGATTTTAAATCCGGCGCAAATCCCCCTTCGTCGCCCACTGATGTGGAAAGACCTTGCTGCTGCAATACTTTTTTCAAGTGGTGATAAATTTCCGCACAGATACGCAAAGCTTCTTTAAAGCTGGCTGCGCCCACGGGCATAATCATAAATTCCTGAATATCCACATTGTTATCTGCGTGTTCCCCGCCGTTTAAAATGTTCATCATCGGCACGGGAAGCGTTTTTGCGTTTACGCCGCCCAAATATTGATACAAAGGAATATCCAGCGCCTCAGCAGCCGCTTTTGCCGCTGCCAGCGACACTGCCAAAATGGCATTGGCACCCAGTTTCTCCTTGTTTTCCGTTTGGTCCAATGCCAACATAACATTGTCCAAAATCACTTGTTCCGTGGCGTCATAGCCCACCAATGCATCGGCAATGATATTATTGACATTTGCCACAGCATTGGCAACGCCTTTGCCCAAATAACGCCCTTTATCACCGTCGCGCAGCTCCACCGCCTCAAATGCGCCCGTCGAGGCGCCGCTGGGTACGGCCGCTCTGCCCACAACACCGCATTCGAGCACCACTTCCGCTTCCACGGTGGGATTTCCCCTCGAATCCAATATCTCCCTTGCATAAATATCATAGATTGTTGTCATATGTTCCTCCTGTTTATTTTATTATCAAACTTTCTCCCGTCATTTCTTCGGGTTGAGGTATTTTCATCAATTCCAATATGGTCGGTGCAATGTCGCTCAATCGTCCGTTTTTGAGCCGCAAATTGTTTTCAGGGGTAATCAGCGTCAAAAACACATCACAAGCCGTATGCGCGGTAAAGGCGATATGCTCTATATTGCATACCATTTTTTCCACATTGCCGTGATCCGATGTAATGAGCACATCATATCCGTTTTCAATGGCAACGGGCACCACTTTGCCCACCGCCTGATCCACCGTCTCCACCGCACACACCGCGGCTTCAAATACGCCCGTGTGTCCAACCATGTCACAATTGGCATAATTGAGTGCGATAAAATCATAGTTCTTTTCTTTGATTTTTTGAATAAGGCTTTCCGTGACGCTCACCGCACTCATCTCAGGCTGCAGGTCATAGGTGGCCACCTTGGGCGAAGGAATCAAAATCCTGTCTTCTCCCTCGTTGGTCGCCTCTACACCGCCGTTGAAAAAATACGTGACATGGGCATATTTTTCCGTCTCGGCAATGCGCAGCTGTTTGGCGCCGTTCCTGCTGAGCACTTCGCCCAGTGTGTTGGCAAGTACCTGCGGCGCAAAAGCCACATGCACGTTTTGAAAACTTGCGTCATATTGTGTCATACACACAAAATAAAGCCCCAAGTCTTTTGTCGTAAAAGCACTGAAGTCTTTTTCTGCCAATGCGTCGGTCAATTCCCGTGCACGATCCGGTCTGAAATTATAAAAGATTACCGAATCCTTTTCGCCTATCAAGGCGGCGGGCTTTCCGTTAGTGCCAATTAACACCGGAGGAATAAACTCATCGGTTTGGTTGCGTCCGTAGGCTTTTTCAACAGCGATTTGGGCGCTTTCTTCCACCTCGCCCAGCCCTGTGACCATTGCATCATAGGCTGTTTTTACACGCTCGTAGCGCTTGTCTCGATCCATGGCATAATAGCGCCCCGATACGGAAACGATTTTACCTATGCCGATTTGATTTATATATTGCTGCAATGCACGAATATAGCCCAGTCCGCTTTGCGGCGGCGTATCCCTGCCATCGGTGAAGCAGTGAATATAGACCTGCGCCAATCCATCGTCTTTTGCCATTTTCAACAATGCTTTCAAATGATCGATATGGCTGTGCACGCCCCCATCGCCCAAAAGCCCCATCACATGAAGATTTGAATGGTTTTTGCGCACATTGTCCATAGCGCCCAACAGCACAGGATTTTGAAAAAACGTACCGTCACCGATTGATTTGGTAATGCGCGTTAAATCCTGGTAGACGATTCTGCCTGCGCCAATGTTTAGGTGCCCCACTTCGCTGTTGCCCATCTGCCCCGCGGGCAGACCCACATCTTCGCCGCTGGACTTAATGGCAACCAGCGGATAGGTTTCAAATATATGCGTCAAATTTGGCGTTTTTGCGCCTTTAACTGCATTGCCTTCCACCTCAGAAGACAGTGCAAAGCCGTCCAAAATCATCAACAGCACCTTTTGTTTGAGGCTATTTTTCATAATGCACAATCTCCGCAAAGGCCTCTTTCAGGCTTGCTCCACCCACCAGCGCACCGTCGATATCCGACATTTGCATCAGCCCGCCGATGTTTTTTTCATTGACGCTGCCGCCATATAATATGCTGATTTCTTCAGCGGCCTTGCCGTATTTTTCTTTCAGGGTTTCTCGAATAAAGGCACAAACTTCATTGGCTTGTTCATCCGTCGCCGTTTTGCCCGTGCCAATGGCCCAAACGGGTTCATAGGCCACCACCACTTTTGTCGCATCTTCTTTAGAAATCGACTCAAAAGCCTTTTGAATTTGCGCTGCAATCACTCTTTCGGTGATGTTTTCTTCGCGTTGGTCAAGGCTCTCACCCACACAGCATATCGGAATGATGCTTGACGACAACGCTTTTATCAATTTTTTGTTTACATCTTCATCGGTTTCGTTGTTATACATGCGCCGCTCCGAGTGCCCGATAATGACATAATCCACACCGACCTCACACAGCATCGGCGCCGAAATCTCTCCCGTATAAGCGCCGCTGTCCAAATAGTGCATATTTTGCGCACCGATTGCAATATCGCTTCCCGCCACACAACCCAGCGCAGTGTCTATGGCCAAATACGGTACGCAAATGACAACCTTTGCAGCCGCATTTTCAAGGCGAGGTTTCAGTTCGTCTAAAAATGTTTTTGTTTCCTTTGCCGTCATATTCATTTTCCAATTGCCGGCAATAATTTTTTTTCTCAAATTAACACCTACTTTTCACTCATTGCTGCAATTCCCGGCAGCTCAATGCCTTCCAAATATTCCAACGTGGCACCGCCACCGGTGGAAATATGCGAAATGCGCGATTCAAATCCCAGTTTTTTCACTGCCGCCGCCGAATCACCGCCGCCCACAATGCTGTACGCACCGCTTTCGGCAATGGCATTGGCTACCTGTATCGTGCCTTGTGCAAAATGCTCAAATTCAAACACACCCATAGGACCGTTCCAAATAACGGTTTTGGCATTTTTTAACTCCGCGGCAAAACGCGCAACGGTCTCTTCTCCGATATCCATGCCCATTTCATCGTCTTGCACTTCATCTATTTTGCGCACAGCAAATTCGCTTGTGTCTTCAAATACTTTCGTGGTTTTTATATCCAGCGGCAGTAAAAATTTTATTTTTGCTTCTTTTGCTTCCTGCATCAGTTCTCTTGCCAAGTCCAACTTGTCTTCTTCAACCAAAGACTTGCCCATGTTGTAGCCCTGCGCGCTTAAAAAGGTATAGGCCATGGCACCGCCGATTAAGATGGTATCCACCTTTTGAATCAAGTTTTTAACCACGCCGATTTTGTCGCTGACTTTGGCGCCGCCAAGCACCGCCACAAAAGGTCTTTGAGGATTGTCAAATACCTTGGACAACATGCTCACTTCTTTTTCCATCAACAGTCCCAACACGCCTTCCAAATAAGCACATACCCCCACGTTGGACGAATGCGCGCGATGGGCCGTGCCAAATGCGTCATTTACAAAAACATCTCCATAGGCTGCCAACTGTTTGGCAAAATCCCCGGCGTTTTTTGTCTCCTCAGGTCTAAATCTCGTATTCTGCAACAACAACACTCTGTCTTTGGAGGCTTTAAACTGTTTTACAATCTCATTTGCTTTTTTCCCCGTTACTTCGTCGTCATCGGCAAAAACCACATTTTCACTTAACAATTCCGACAGTTTTTCCGCCACGGGCTTTAACGAAAACTGCGGATCGGCCCCGTCCTTCGGTCTGCCCAAATGCGAGCAGAGAATCACTTTTCCGCCGTCGTCCAAAATATATTGAATCGTGGGCAAACTCGCCGTAATGCGCTTGTCGCTGGTAATGACGCCCTCTTCCATCGGCACATTATAGTCCACGCGCACCAGCGCGGTTTTGCCCTGAAAAGACATATCTCGAATCGTCTTTTTGTTCATAATTTTCTCCATGCAAAAAAGGAAGTTCAATAGTGACTATTTTCCCTTCCTTGTTTGTTTCGTTTTATTTATTCTGATTGCCTACATATTTTGCCAAGCGCACGAGTTGGGAGGTATATCCCATTTCATTGTCATACCAAACAAGCACCTTCACCAGTTGTTTTCCGTCCACTTCCAGCACGCTTGTTGCCTTTGCGTCAAAGACCCCTCCGGCTTGCACGCCGATAACGTCGGAGGAAACAATTTCTTCTTCTGTGTAGTGCAGTGTTTCGTTGGCTGCTGCTTTTATCACCGCATTAATTTCTTCTGCCGTGACATTTTTCTTCAATTCAACCACCAAATCCACCAGCGAGCCGGTGATGGTGGGAACACGCAGCGCAATGCCGTCTAATTTTCCTGCCAGTGCGGGAATAACTTTGCCCACGGCTGATGCCGCACCGGTTGTTGTGGGAACAATGTTGGCCGCCGCCGCTCTTGCTCTGCGAAAATCTTTCGGATGCGAATTGTCCAAAAGACGTTGGTCAGATGTGTAGGCATGCACGGTGCTCATTAAACCTTTTTCGATTCCAAAGGCATCATCGAGCACTTTGGCCACGGGAGCCAGGCAGTTTGTTGTGCAGCTGGCACCGCTGATAACTTCTTCGCTTCCGTCAAGAATATCGTGGTTGATGTTATATACAATGGTTTTTACATCGCCCTTTGCCGGCGCAGAAACCAAAACTTTTTTTGCTCCAGCACTAATATGCTCATAGGCACCCTCGTAGGTGTTGTGTTTTCCCGTGGATTCGATAACCACGTCTGCACCTGCCTCACCCCAGGGAATTTTTGTTGCATCGGTTTCCGTGTAAACTCTGATTTTTTTATCATCAACAATCAGATACGTTCCGTCATAGCTGACTTCTTTATCATATTTTCCTTGTGCCGTATCATATTTTAATAGATACGCAATGGTGTTGGTTGTCCTTGTGTTAATGGCAACCACTTCAAAGTCTTCATTGTCGAACATGAGTCGAAAGGCCAACCTTCCTATTCTTCCAAATCCGTTGATTCCAACTTTTACAGGCATTTTGCATCCTCCTTCGTTTATCTGCTTTTTGTAGATTTTCTTTTATCTATTATACTCTTTTCAAGCGCGATATGCAAAGCGTTTACACAGATGTGTGATTATTTTTTAAATGCTTTTCCGTCAAAAATGCTCAAATCAAAATTTGTATACCCTGCCTCATCGGTGGGAACAACGATTTCCGAATTGGTAAACATGATTTTGACCGCCTCCATCTTGTCTTTGACTTCTTTGGGCACACTGTTGTTTAAAGAAAAATCAAAGGCATCCTGGGCTATGCCCACATAGCGACTCTCGGTGTTAATTCCGCCCATTTCCGCCCCTTCGCCGCCTTTGGCAGCCTCGATGGCGGCATTGATAATGTATTCCACGCTACTCTTGTATTTTTTGCTCGTTTCATTAATCAACGCCTTGTTTGTCTGATCATATTTATAAATATTCGAATTAATCACGAACATGTCATTTTCATTCGCATAATCAATCACTGCGGAAGTCGGCGCTGTCGCGCAGGAATAAATGACATCTGCACCGCCATTTTTCAACTGTTCTGCTGCTGCAGTGCCTGTTGCCAAATCCGTATAAGAAGAGGTGTAGACAATCTCTACTGCAATGTTTGGATCCACTGCTTTAATGCCCAGCAAAAACCCGTATAGATAAGGCATATTTTGCCCTTCAAAGGAAGAGACAAATCCGACTTTGTTTGTCTTTGTCATCAATGCAGCCAACACGCCGTTGTAAAAAGAGCTTTCCTCTTCCCGAAACACGATCGAAAGCACATTATCCTTGCTCACAGGTTGATCAATAGTCACAAAAAGCTGTTTGGGATAATCCTTTGCCACATTGTCAACCGCCTTGCTTGTGGCGTATCCCACGGTTAATATCACGTCATATTTTTGGCTCTCCGCAAGCTCTCTCAAGTTTGCGCTATATAGCTCTTTGTCTTTGCCTTCCCGGTAAGTCGGCACAATGCCCGCACTTTCTTTTAAGCCTTCCAGTGCATCTCTGATTTGTTTGTTGGTGGTATCTTCTCCGGAAAATCCGTTGCTGTCCGTTAAAAACACAACGTTTACTTCTTTTGCTTCCGGTGCTTTTGTTGTACATGCCGCAAAACACGTCAAAACCAGACACATGCAAAGCAGCACGGCAATTGCTCTTTTCATAGGTTCACCTTTATTTCATATCAACTGTTGATTTTTTATTCGTACCTATCATACAACATGTTCAATTTTTTTTAAAGTAGTTTGTCGATTTCAATTTCATTCCCGTTTACCTCTCGCAAAGCTTTTTTCGAAAAAAATCAATGTTTATTTGACTTAACATGTTTTCTTTGCTTTGATGATTTTTCATTCTTAAAATCTCAAAGCCCGCAGCAAAAACGTTTTTTGAATAATGACGTTATTGCTGCGGGCTTTTAGACAATTCAACGCAGATTCATGGATGATTGTTTTATTGCGCGTCCTTCATCAGCGGTGTCTTTATATTTTTGCAACCGCTTGTGCACCCCGCGCAACCGCCGCAACAACCCCCTCGATTATCTTTGCGTTTTTTTATTTCCAAAACCACAATGGCCACAAACACCACCCCCACCAAGGCTGCAATGACAATGGTGGAAAGATTTTCAATAATACTTTGCCACATAATTCTTCCTCCTTATTTCAGTGAAACCGCAAGGGCAAAATTTTCGGTGGTGTGTTTATTTTTTCGAAACAGCAACCACAACATGGTTGCCAGCACCGCAAAGGCAAATATCGTAGCCCCACCCCAAACGCCCCTTGTAATCAGCATGCCGAATTGGTAGACCATCAATGACACGGCATAGGCAAATAGCGTCACGTAGCCAATGGCGCCCCAGGTCCATTTTGCGCTGTTCATCTCTCGCTTAATGGCGCCTATAGCAGCAAAACAAGGTGCACAAAGCAAGTTAAAAAGCATAAAGCTGTATGCGGTGAGCGCTGTGTAGTCCGAGGCCAGCGCACTCCAAATTTCGGCGCCGTTTTCGGCCACCTCCGCCACGCCATACAACACGCCAAAGGTGCCCACAACATTTTCTTTGGCAATAAGGCCCGTAAAAGTGGCAACCGCAGCCTTCCAGTCGCCAAAACCCAAAGGCTTAAAGAGAAAAGCCACTCCGTTGCCAATAGCGGCAAGCAAGCTTGTGTTGTTGTCCTCCACCATTTTCAGCGTGCCCGATTCGATTCCAAAGCTTTGCAAAAACCACAACACAACAGCAGAAGCCAAAATAACGGTGCCCGCACGCTTAATGAAACTCCAACCCCTCTCCCAGGTCGCACGCAGCACATTGCTCAAGGCAGGTCCGTGATAGGCGGGCAGCTCCATGACAAAGGGAGCCGGCCGGCCCGAAAAAGCTTTGGTTTTTTTCAAAATTACACCGGATACCAAAATTGCCGCTACGCCGATAAAGTAGGCCGATACAGCCACCAGGCCGCTGCCGCCAAACAATGCGCCTGCAAACAGCGCAATGATGGGCATTTTTGCGCCGCAGGGCACAAAACTCGTGGTCATTATCGTCATTTTGCGATCCCGTTCATTTTCAATGGTTCGGGATGCCATGATGCCGGGCACGCTGCACCCCGAGCCGATCAGCATCGGAATAAAACTTTTGCCCGAAAGTCCGAATTTTCGAAAAATACGGTCCATGATAAAGGCAACCCTTGCCATGTATCCGATATCTTCCAAAATCGATAACATCAAAAACAAAATCAACATTTGCGGCACAAACCCTATCACCGCTCCTACCCCGCCGATGATGCCGTCAACCACAAGGCCAATTAGCCATGCCGCAACACCCGCCGCCTCCATCCATGTGCGCGCACTGCCCGAAACCACTTGTGCAAACAGTGTTTCGTTTGTCCATTCTGTTATCCACGCACCTACCGAGCCGATAGACACATAATAAACCACAAACATCACCGCCGCAAAAATAGGCAGTGCCAGAAAACGGTTTGTCACAACGCGGTCAATTTTATCCGATAAGGATAAGCTGAATTTCGGTGCCTTCTTTTTTACGGCCGCCTCCATCACATCAGCGATATAGCCATAGCGCTGATTGGTGATGATGCTTTGGGCATCGTCGTCCATTTCTTTTTCACAATCCGCAATATGCGCCTCTAAATGCCCGAAAAGATTTTCTTCCGAAACAAACTGATTTAGAATTTGCTCATCTCTTTCAAAAATTTTAATGGCATACCACCTTAGTTCTCTTTGCTGAACGATATCCGAGATCGATTCCTCAATATGCGCAACGGCGTGCTCAACGCTGCCCATAAACACATGCAACGGCTCTTTTGTCTCTTTTGACAACGCCGCCGCAATGGCTTTGTCAATTAAATTTTCTATTCCCTCTCCCTTCAATGCGCTGATTTCCACCACCTCGCACCCCAAAGCTTTGCTCATTTTTTTTAAATCAATTTCATCCTTTTGTTTTCTGACAACATCAATCATATTCAAAGCAACGACAACCGGTATACCCAGTTCTGTCAGCTGCGTGGTTAAATACAAATTTCTTTCGATGTTGGTCGCATCCACAATATTAATAATTGCATCGGGTTTTTCTTCCAATAAATATTTTCTCGCAATCATCTCTTCCGGCGAGTAAGGCGAAAGCGAATAAATGCCCGGTAAATCTTGAATGATGATATTTTTATTGTCTTTCAACTTTCCTTCTTTTTTCTCCACCGTCACTCCGGGCCAGTTGCCGACATATTGGTTGGAACCTGTCAAGCGGTTAAACAGTGTGGTTTTTCCGCTGTTGGGGTTGCCCGCAAGGGCAATGTTTATTTTCATGTCTCCTCCTTTTAGTTAGTTTTGTCTAACTTTTTGCGTAAAAAAATTATTCTATTTCGATCAGTTCGGCATCAGCTTTGCGCAAAGACAACTCATAGCCGCGCAAATTCAGCTCCAGCGGATCCCCCAAGGGCGCCGATTTGCGCACATAGATGTCAACACCTTTCGTAATACCCATGTCCATAATGCGGCGCTTTAAGGCGCCGGCGCCGCTCAGCTTTTCCACCCGCACCACATCGCCGGGCTGTACGT
>ENA-UOOM01001393-UOOM01001393.1-fermentation-metagenome-genome-assembly--contig:-NODE-1393-length-23408-cov-64.704321_pt1 | contig 23408 bp, 24 predicted proteins | sample MGYA00245781_ERZ724031 | MGnify/ENA primary metagenome ERZ724031 (study PRJEB28704, sample SAMN03018317) | fermentation metagenome | biome: anthropogenic terrestrial biome; feature: soil... | reverse complement strand
ACGTTGGTGTGAGAGGTCGGTAGATAAAATAATTATCTACCTCCTACTCGATTACAAAGAAAGGAGGCAGCATATGCGAAAATTGAAGAAATACACTCCAACTAAGTTTAAGGCAAAGGATAGCATTTATAGCAAAGAACACGCAGATTATGCTGTTGCCTTTATTGAAGCTCTTTGCCATACCAAAGGTACATGGGCAGGCAAAAAGTTTGACCTTATAGATTGGCAAGAGAAAATTATCCGTGATATTTTTGGAACACTAAAATCTAATGGTTATAGGCAGTTTAATACTGCGTATATAGAAATTCCTAAAAAGCAAGGTAAATCGGAACTTGCTGCCGCAGTAGCACTACTTTTATGCTGTGGTGATTTTGAAGAAAGAGCCGAGGTTTATGGTTGTGCAGCTGACCGCCAGCAAGCATCTATCGTATTTGAGGTAGCTGCTGATATGGTGCGTATGTGTCCTGCGCTAAGTAAAAGAGTAAAAATACTTGCATCCCAAAAGAGAATAATTTATACACCTACAAATAGCTTTTATCAAGTATTATCGGCAGAGGCTTATTCCAAGCATGGCTTTAATATTCATGGTGTTGTATTTGATGAACTTCATACACAGCCAAACAGAAAGCTATTTGATGTTATGACTAAAGGTTCTGGTGATGCAAGAATGCAACCACTATATTTTCTTATTACCACTGCGGGGACAGATACCAAGAGTATCTGCTATGAAACACACCAAAAGGCAAAGGACATTTTAGAAGGCAGAAAAAATGACCCTACCTTCTATCCTGTTATTTACGGAGCAGAAGAAGTTGACGATTGGACGGACCCTAAGGTGTGGAAAAAAGCCAATCCTTCCCTTGGAATAACTGTTGGCATTGATAAAGTAAAAGCTGCTTGTGAATCTGCAAAGCAGAACCCTGCTGAAGAGAATTCTTTTAGGCAACTTAGACTCAATCAGTGGGTAAAACAAGCTATTCGTTGGATGCCAATGGACAAATGGGACACTTGCTCTTTTAAGGTAGATGAAGAATCTTTAAAAGGGCGTGTTTGTTATGGTGGTCTAGACCTTTCTAGTACTACGGACATTACAGCTTTTGTATTAGTATTCCCGCCAGTGGATGAAGATGATAAATTCTGTGTACTACCTTATTTTTGGATACCAGAAGAAACAATAGATCTTCGTGTAAAGCGTGACCATGTTCCTTATGATGTGTGGGAAAGGCAAGGTTTTATACAAACTACAGAAGGCAATGTAGTTCATTATGGATTTGTTGAAAAATTTATTGAAAAGCTTGGTGAGAAGTTTAATATCCGTGAAATAGCTTTTGACCGATGGGGAGCAGTTCAGATGGTGCAGAATCTTGAAGGTATGGGCTTTACCGTTGTGCCTTTTGGACAGGGATTTAAGGATATGAGTCCACCAACAAAGGAACTTATGAAATTGACACTAGAGCAGAGACTTGCTCATAGTGGACATCCTGTTCTTAGATGGATGATGGATAATATCTTCATTAGAACTGACCCTGCGGGAAACATCAAAGCAGACAAAGAGAAATCAACAGAAAAGATAGATGGTGCTGTTGCAACCATAATGGCTCTTGATAGAGCAATTCGTTGTGGCAATGACGGAGGTGCTTCTGTTTATGATGACAGAGGCATTTTGTTTATATAATGTAACCACGCTTGATTTTTCAAAATCATAATTCGGCTGCATACTTTTATGCTATAATGGAGAAAAAGTGTGGTATGGGGGTGGCAGGATGAAGTGTATCTTCTGCAAAAATCCAGCGGGTTTGTTAAAAAGCTATCATGAGGATTGTTACAATAAGATTCAGATGTTTCTTAGAAAAATGGAGCAGATTGTAAATCAGTACAATCAAGAATATATAACTGCAAAAGATGCCAAGAACCGACTGGTGTCTTTAGCATCATCTGATTGTTTATATAAGAATTATTTAGAACATGAGATTTTAGATAAGACAGCGATTCGGACAAATGAAACAGTTATCTATATAGAAAATATGGTTTCCATTTCAGAGTCAAAGAACCGATGCAAAATGGTGGAGACAGGCTATCGATATGAAAAAATGCCTACATGGAATGAAACAAATCAGCTTATTGGAGAAAATGTAAGCATTGTGTTTACGGATAAAAATATCTATATGTTATTGAATAACTCTGCTATGATGTATCCGTATAATAAGATTGTCAATCTAGGATATGATGAAAAAAAGGGATATGCTTATTTTGATTTAAAAACATCGTCTCCATATCCACACCGTTTCTCTATTAAACCATTTATTAAAAAAGACAAAAGCAAGGCACAAAACGTATGTCTGTTTTTGAAATGCCTGATTGGCTATTAATATAATTTTGTAGTTAATATAAGAAAAGCATTTATCGATTGGTAGGTGCTTTTCTTATGCCTGTTTTTAGAAGGGATGTGATATTTTATGAATCTATTAAGCGGTCTATTTAAATCCAGAGATAAGCCAACAAACAGAACTGCAGGAAGTGCATATAGTTTCTTTTTAGGGAGTACAACTTCTGGAAAACCTGTTACTGAAAGAACTGCTATGCAAATGACTGCTGTATATTCTTGTGTGAGAATTCTAGCAGAAGCAGTGGCAGGATTACCACTCCATTTGTACGAGTATACAGAGAATGGTGGAAAAGATAAAGCTATTAGCAATCCACTGTATTTTCTTCTACATGATGAGCCAAACCCCGAAATGACATCCTTTGTATTTCGTGAAACACTGATGACTCATTTGCTTTTATGGGGGAATGCTTATGCACAGATTATAAGAAATGGAAAAGGTGAAGTGGTAGCCTTATATCCCCTAATGCCAAATCGAATGACTGTTGATAGAGATGAAAATGGACAACTTTATTACAGTTACTTTACTAGCAGTCTTGATATCCCCAATATGAAAGAGAGTACCGTAAAGTTACACCCTTCTGATATACTTCATATTCCCGGTCTTGGATTTGATGGACTTATGGGATATTCTCCTATTGCTATGGCAAAAAATGCTATAGGCATGGCAATTGCTTGTGAGGAATACGGAGCCAAGTTCTTTGCAAATGGTGCTGCACCGGGTGGTGTGCTAGAGCATCCGGGAACATTAAAGGACCCTACAAGAGTTCGAGAAAGTTGGAATGCAACCTTTGGAGGTAGCAGTAATTCAAGTAAGGTAGCTGTTTTAGAGGAAGGAATGAAATATACACCTATTTCTATCTCCCCAGAGCAGGCACAATTCCTGGAAACGAGAAAATTTCAAATTAATGAAATAGCTAGAATTTTCAGAGTGCCACCACATATGGTTGGTGACCTTGAGAAGTCTAGCTTTTCTAATATAGAGCAACAATCACTTGAATTTGTTAAATATACTTTAGACCCTTGGGTATCAAGGTGGGAACAAGCAATGGTGCGTTCTTTGCTTTCACCAAAAGATAAAAGAAAATATTTTATCAAGTTCAATGTAGATGGACTACTTCGAGGTGATTACCAAAGCCGTATGAGTGGTTATGCCACTGCAAGGCAAAACGGATGGATGAGCGCAAATGACATTAGAGAACTTGAAAACTTGAATCGAATACCAGAAGAACTAGGTGGCGATTTATATCTGATTAATGGAAATATGACAAAGCTACAGGATGCAGGAATATTTGCTAATAGAAATAGTTTAGAAATGGAGGAAACAAAGTGAGGAAATTTTGGAACTGGGTAAAGGATGAAAATTACGATTCAAGAACTTTATACCTTAACGGTGCAATTGCTGAAGAAAGCTGGTTTGATGATGATGTCACACCTAAGGCTTTCAAAGCAGATTTGTTTGCCGGTGAGGGTAACATTGTTATTTGGCTGAATTCACCGGGTGGTGATTGCATTGCAGCCAGTCAGATTTATACCATGCTTATGGACTACAAGGGCAAAGTGACCATTAAGATTGACGGCATTGCAGCATCTGCTGCATCCGTAATCGCTATGGCAGGAACAACTGTGTTTATGGCACCTACCGCACTGATGATGGTGCATAACCCCTTGACCGTAGCAATCGGTGACAGCGAAGAAATGCAAAAAGCCATAGCCATGCTTTCAGAGGTAAAGGAAAGTATCATCAATGCTTATGAAATTAAGACTGGCTTATCAAGGACCAAGCTTTCTCATCTCATGGATGCGGAAACCTGGCTAAACGCTAATAAGGCAATTGAACTCGGCTTTGCAGATGAAATTTTGGAGGATGAGAAAAAGCACATTCAACAAGATGACTTCACCTATGCGTTTAGCCGAAGAGCAGTCACAAATTCGTTACTTGATAAAGTATGCCCCAAGAAAACACCTGCCCAAAAAGGTACACCCGCTGATTCACTGGAAAAGCGGCTCAACAACATCATTCATTAATAGGAGGAAAAGATTATGAACAAGATTTTAGAACTGCGCGAGAAACGCGCCAAAGCATGGGACGCTACCAAAGCGTTCTTAGATACCAAGCGTGGCACAGATGGTTTAATTTCTGCTGAGGATGAGGCAACTTACAACAAAATGGAAGCCGATGTAATTGCTCTTGGTAAGGAAATAGACCGTTTGGAAAAACAAGCTATATTGGATGCGGAACTTAACGCTCCTATGGCTAATCCTTTGACAGGCAAGCCAGCTAATCCCAAACTGGAAGGCAAAACCGGCAGAGCAACCGACGAATACAGAAAAGCATTCTGGAATGCTATGCGTACACGTGCCGGGGAGGGTCTTGATCCCACCGTAAAAAATGCTCTTAAAATCGGCACAGATTCGGAAGGTGGATATTTAGTTCCTGACGAATTCGAGAGAACTCTTGTCGAGGCTTTGGAGGATGAGAACATCTTCCGTAGACTGGCTAAAGTTATCACAACCGCTTCCGGCGATAGAAAAATTCCGGTGGTTGCATCCAAGGGCACAGCCTCATGGATTGATGAGGAAGGTACAATTCCAGAAAGTGACGATAGCTTCGGTCAAGTATCTATTGGAGCCTATAAGCTGGGTACGATGATTAAGGTTTCTGAGGAACTCCTAAACGATAGTGTATTTCAACTTGAACCTTATATTTCAAGGGAATTTGCAAGACGTATCGGCAACAAGGAAGAGGAGGCTTTCTTCATTGGCGATGGCTCTGGTAAACCGACCGGTATCCTGGCAGCCACAGGAGGAGCGCAACTCGGTGTAACTACTGCGGGTGCAACAGCCATCACTCTCGATGAAGTGCTTGACCTGTTCTATTCATTAAAAGCACCTTATCGTAATAAGTCTGTATTCATCATGAACGACTCAACAGTAAAGGCAATTCGTAAGCTGAAAGACGGTCAAGGGCAGTACTTATGGCAGCCATCTATCCAGGCTGGAACTCCGGATACTATTCTTAACCGTCCGCTTTTTACATCTTCATACGTGCCTGCTATTGAAGCTGGAGCGAAGACAATAGCATTCGGTGATTTCAGTTATTACTGGGTAGCCGACCGTCAAGGTAGAGTATTTAAAAGACTAAATGAACTCTTTGCTGTTACTGGACAGGTAGGCTTTGTAGCTACTCAGCGTGTAGACGGAAAACTAATTCTGCCTGAAGCCATTAAGGTACTTCAGCAGAAAGCTTAACGGAGGTGCATTATGAGCTACAATACAAAGAATTACACCGAACAGGGCGGCGATAAAACCGTCATCGGCGGTACATTGGAGATTAAACAGGGGGCCTCGGTAACGGGGCTTCCTGTTGCGGAGAATCAGTCAGATAGCACTGCTATCGATGTGGCTGGTCTGGTAACAGATTTCAATGCCCTACTTACCAAGCTAAAAGCGGCGGGTTTGATGGTGGCTGACGAATAATCACTGAAAGGAGGCGGTCAGTATGACAACAGATAATCTTCTCCCTAAAGTAAAAGCAAACTTAATTTTGTCGCATGATGCGGATGATGGCCTTCTGTTACATTACATCAAAGCGGCTGTCTCCTATGCGGAGAGTTACCAGCATGTCACTGAGGGTTATTACACCGAAAACACTATGCCACCCACCACTGAACAGGCAGTAATCATGTTGTCGAGTCATTTCTACGAAAGCAGAGATGGCTCGACGGCTGGTTTCTTCGCCGATAGTGTGCAGGCAGGTCAGCAGGTATGGAACACGGTAAACCTACTTCTACGGCTTGACCGGGATTGGAAGGTGTGACATGAGTTTTGGAAAAATGAATACTTTCATCGATATCATCAGCACAGTACCCGTCAAGGATGCGGAAGGTTTCGCTAAAAAGGGTGATAACATACTCGCAAGCTCAAGAGCCTACAAGGAAGATAGACATGGGAGTGAACGATGGACGAATATGGCCTCATTTTCCACTGCAACATCACTATTTCGGTTTAGGAAAATCTCCGGACTTAAGGTTACAACCGAAATGGTCATAGTATGCGAAGATGGAAGATACCAGATTTTAAGTGTTGAAGATGTAAGAGACCGTGGAATGTATATTGAGGTTTTGGCAGAAAAGCTGGAATCATCAACTGTGAGGTGATGGATGTGGCAAAAGTTAATATAAAGATGCCGGACGAATTTCTTTTAAAGGTATCCCGGTTAGCTGACCAGACGGATGTAATTCTTCCTAAGGTATTGGAAACCGGTGGTGAGGTTGTGTTGGATAAAGTCAAAGGAAACCTGAACGATGTGGTCGGTAAGGATACGAAATACCCATCCAGACGTACGGGTGAGCTTATATCTTCATTAGGACTCTCAGACGCAAAGCAGGATAGAGACGGTAACTTCAATGTGAAAGTCGGCTTTGCGGAGCCACGGTCTGATGGAGAGAGCAATGCTAAAATTGCTGGCATCATTGAATATGGAAAGCATGGACAGCCTGCAAAACCTTTCTTGAAACCGGCGAGAACTGCATCTAGGAAATCTTGTACCAATGCAATGATAGCCAAGCTGGAGGAGGAAATCAGTAAGATATGAATATTTTAGAAGAACTGAATACCCTCATAACCGCCATATCGCTCCCCGTGGAAACCGGAGTTTTTTCCGATTTGGCGCCGGATGAGTATGCCGTGATAATCCCACTTTCAGATATCTTTGAAGTCCATGCGGATAATCGCCCTGGGTTTGATGTACAAGAGGCGCGGATATCGCTGTTCTCAAAGAATAATTACTTAAAGCGGAAAAGACAGCTCACAACGGCATTATTAAATGCTGATTTCACAGTGACCGAGCGTCGGTATATCGGTCATGAGGATGATACCGGATATCACCATTATGCCATCGACGTGGCAAAAAATTATAGATTGGAGGAATAACACATGGCAACTATTGGTCTAGATAGACTGTACTACTCAAAAATAACTGAAGATGTTAACGGCGAAGAAACCTACGCTGTGCCTTCGGTGCTTGCTAAGGCCATCACCGCTGAGCTTTCGGTAGAACTGGTTGAAGCGATTTTATATGCAGATGACGGTGCGGCAGAAGTTGTAAAAGATTTTAACAGCGGCACACTAACCCTCGGCGTGGATGACATTGGCCCGACAGTCGCTACGGATTTAACTGGTGCATCAACCGATGATAATGGTGTGCTAATCTCTGCAAGCGAGAATGTGGGTACACCTGTTGCGGTAGGCTTTCGTGCACAGAAGGCAAACGGAACATATCGATATTTTTGGCTGTACCGCGTAAAATTCGGACTACCCGCAACGAACCTGCAGACAAAAGCTGACTCTATTACCTTTTCTACACCTACTATTGAAGGAACCGTTATGCGCAGAAATAAACTGGATGGCATGGGTAAGCACCCTTGGAAAGCAGAGGTCACAGAAGGCGATCCTGGTGTTTCATCGACCACTATCACCGGTTGGTTTACTGAAGTTTATGAGCCGGTCTACACACCTGAACCATAGGAGGAAAAAAGATGGATAATGAGAGAAGCTCCGCTATCAACATTGGCGGCAAAGAGTATGAACTTGTTCTAACCACACGTGCGACAAAAGCGATTGCCGGTCGATATGGTGGTCTTGAAAACCTTGGAGAAAAACTGATGAAGTCAGAGAACTTCGAGATGGCACTGGACGAGATTGTTTGGCTAATCACGCTACTTGCAAATCAATCCATTTTGATTCGCAACCTTAAGAATAAGAACGCACCTGAGGAATTGCTTACCGAGGAAGAGGTAGAACTTCTCACTTCACCTCTTGACTTGGCTGCATATAAAAATGCAATTACCGAAGCAATGTTTAAAGGTACAAAGCGCGACGTTGAAAGTGAGGAAGAAACTCCAAAAAACGTGGAAGTCGGGTAACGGACTCAGAAGTCTTTACCCGGCTTTTTTACTATGGAACAGTTCAGATGGGCATGGATGCAGAGGAATTCTGGCTTATGCCTATCGGACTGTTTTTTGATTTATGGGCCTGCCATAAACAATGGCATGGAATTGAAAAGCCGAAGAAAACCCGGACTATTGACGATATTATCCCGCCAGGTATTTAGGAGGAGGTGAAGGCATGGCAGACAATTTTGGTTTAAAAATAGGTGTTGAGGGCGAGCGTGAATTTAAGAAAGCTCTTTCTGAAATCAATCAGTCCTTTAAGGTATTGGGCAGTGAAATGACCCTTGTAACCAGTCAGTTTGATAAAAACGATAAATCCATACAGTCTGTAACTGCTCGGAATGCTGTTCTGAATAAAGAAATCGACGCACAGAAAGAGAAGATTTCCACACTCAAGGCTGCTCTTGATAATGCCTCCTCCTCTTTCGGTGAAAATGACCGACGTACTCAGAACTGGCAGATTCAGCTGAACAAGGCACAAGCGGAACTTAATGGCATGGAACGTGAACTTGAGCAGTCAGCAGTGGAGGCAGATAATCTCGGCGATGAATTGGACGATTCCGGTAAAAGTGCCGAAGATGCCGGTGGCAGGTTTGAAAAACTCGGAGGTGTACTCAAGGGCATCGGTGTGGCGATGGGTGCTGTTGCCGTTGCTGCTGGAGCCGCTGCTATAAAGTTAGGCAAAGAGGTTGTTCAACAGTTCGGAGAGTTGGAACAGAACCTTGGTGGCTCAGAGGCGGTTTTCGGTGCATACGCTGCATCAATTCAGAAAACTGGTGAAGAAGCTTATAAAAATCTCGGTGTCTCTCAAAGCGAGTATCTTGCTACTGCCAACAAAATGGGTGCGTTGTTTCAAGGTTCTGGTATACAGCAACAGAAAAGCCTTGAACTAACCGAAAAAGCCATGCAACGTGCAGCAGACATGGCATCCGTTATGGGAATAGATATGTCTACTGCGATGGAGGCTGTCACAGGTGCCGCAAAGGGCAACTTCACCATGATGGATAACCTCGGTGTTGCTATGAACGCTACTAACATCCAAGCCTACGCGCTCGCAAAGGGTCTGGATTTTACTTGGAATACCGCAACACAAGCGGAAAAAGCAGAAGTCGCAATGCAGATGTTTTTTGAGAATACGGAGCAGTATGCTGGTAACTTTGCAAAAGAATCAACACAGACCATTTCTGGTTCGATTGGATTGTTACAAGCTGCGGTTGGCTCTTTTACAGCAGGACTTGGTAATGCTAATGCGGATATGACAAATCTGACTGAGAATCTTGTTGATGCTTTCCAAGCGGTTGTCACTAATATCGTACCGGTTTTAGAAAATATCGTAGCAGCATTACCAACAGCAACGGGAGCAATTTTAGCAGCAGTTGCTGACTTGCTTCCTATGCTTCTTGAATTAGTGACAAATATATTCAAACAGGTACTGGAGGCTATTTTGAACCTTTTACCTGAACTTATCCCAGCGGCGGTTAGTGCTTTAATGACGATTGTAGGTGCTTTGATTGATAATCTTCCATTGCTCATAAATGCTGCTATAGAACTAGTCACAGCACTTGTTGAGGGTATCGGCATAGCTTTACCTAAGCTCATACCCGCAGCAGTTTCAGCGGTCACGAAGATTGTTCAAGGTTTGATTGAGAACCTGCCAATGCTGCTGGATGCGGCTTTGCAGTTGATTATAGGGTTAGCACAAGGATTGGTTGATGCAATACCTCAACTTGTTTCTGCCCTACCTGCCATCATCGAAGCCGTTGTGGATTTTCTTATTGAATCCATTCCAGAGATTATCGATGCGGGTATTCAGTTACTGACCTCACTGGTGACAGCACTGCCTACCATCATTACGGCAGTTGTAGAAGCAATTCCGCAAATCATCGACAGCATTATCAGTGCAGTCATTGGGTCGATTCCCCTGATTATTGATGCAGGCATCAGGCTTTTAATATCGCTGATTCAGGCACTTCCTCAGATTATTACTACTGTAGTAGCCGCGATTCCGAAGATTATAACCTCACTGGTAAACGCTATTGTAGGCAATATCGATAAAATCATCCTGGCCGGTGTTCAACTGTTTGTGGCATTGATTGCAAACCTGCCAAGGATAATTGTGGAGGTTGTAAAAGCCGTTCCGCAGATTATTTCTGGATTGGTAAGAGCCTTCACCAGTTATATAAGCCAAATGGCTCAAGTGGGCGGCAATTTGATTAAAGGGTTGTGGAATGGTATTTCAGACGCAGGTGCTTGGCTATGGAATAAGATTTCTGGTTTCTTTGGGAATGTAGTATCAAAGATTAAGAACTTCTTCGGTATAAACTCCCCTTCAACTCTTTTTGCCGGAATTGGCCGCAACATGGGCGAAGGTATTGGTGTAGGTTTTGAGGATGCAATGACGGCAGTTACAAGGGATATGCAAAATGCAGTACCCACAAACTTCGATTTGAATTACAGAGGTTCATTAGGACAAGGCAGGGCTACAGGCACAAGCATCACGCAAAATCTCTCAGTGGTGACACCAAAGGCTCTGTCTGAAAAAGAACTGGCAAGGGAGTTTAAAAACCTCTCCCGCAAGCTGGCACTTGAATATTAAAGGGGGTCTGACTATGGAACTTACTTATATTAATGCAAATGGCAGGAGTATCACACTCAAACAAAGCCGCCCGTATTTTCTTACCAAGATTGATGGCACAGGCAACGTAAGTCAGACCGTTAACACCTTCAAAGCGCCAGATCAGGATGGTGCTTTTTATATTTTTTCTACTTTAGATATGAGAAACATTACGATTGAAGGAACAATAGTTGCTGATAACCCTGGTGATGCTTATGCACATAGACAGCGTTTCCTTCAGATATTTAGTCCAAAATTACTCGGGACGCTACAATACCGAGGTCGGCAAATTGCTTGTGTGGTTGAGGAGGCAGGGTTTAGTGTTTCCACTCGACAAAGGATACCCAATTTCTTTGTAAGCCTACTTTGCCCCTCCCCTTTCTTCGAGACATTGGATGAGGTAAGAGAGGAACTGGCATCATGGATACCTCTGCTTGAATTCCAACTGGAGATACCTATGAGTGGTATGGAATTTGGAATGCGTCAGCCAAGTCAAATTATTACGGTGGAAAATATCGGTGATGTGTCCTGCGGATGTGAAATTGTATTTCGAGCACTGGGTACGGTCACAAACCCTGAACTTTTAAAGATAAACACTGGTGAATACATTCGACTTCTCACGACAATGGATGCCGGAGATGAACTTCGTGTATATACTCATTTCGCCGGTAAGCGTGTCGTAAGAGTGGAGGGTTCTTCGATTACAAATGCTTTTTCGTTATTAGATACCAATTCTGTGTTCTTTCAGCTTTCCGCAGGTCTTAACACACTGCGCTACGATGCTTCAGTCAATATGGATCTGTTGGAGGTTAGTATTTATTTTCGTCCGCAGTTTCTGGGGGTGTAAAGATGGAGTTATATATCTACAATTCAAATCGGGAGCCTGCGGGTATCGTGGAATCCTTCGAATACCTACGATGGACCAGGCGGTACTCACAGTGTGGCTCATTTGAGTTAAAAGCCATAGCAACACAGGAGAATACAGCACTCTTAAAAGAAGGAAACTTCATTTGGAAGAACGATGATGAGGAAGCTGGGATTATTGAGCATCTGGAATTGTCTCAAACTGAGCAGGAAATCATCACTGCAAGCGGACGATTTGCTACATCATTTCTTGCCCGACGTATTGTATGGCAAACGGAGAAACTGTCCGGAGACATTTCAATTTGCGTTGAGCAACTTATTAATAATAATCTTATCAATCCTTCTGATGCAGCAAGGAAAATTAGTGGGATATCATTTTTATCTCCGAACTTAAATGTGCCCATCAGCACACAGGTATCGTATCGGAACTTGATGGATGTGATAACAGAGTTATGTGAGGTTTCAGAGGTTGGAATCAAGACCGTATTTACACCTTCAAATGGAATTTTAACCGTAATGTTATATATGGGATTGGAGTCACAGGCAGTGTTCTCAAAGGAGTACGAGAACCTAACTGAACAAATTTATACTATAAGTGCTACTGATTATGCTAATACCGCACTTGTCGGTGGCGAAGGTGAAGGTGCAGACCGGACATTTGTAGCCATTGCAAGTGGTTCTGGGGAGGCACGGCATGAAATCTTTATAGATGCAAAAGACCTGCGGAAGGATGATTTCGGAGCAGATTACATTGATACTCTGATTTTCCGTGGCCAAAGTAAGCTGAATGAGCAGGCGATTCGTTATTCTTTTGATACTTCGGTTAATCCACACGGTAATTTGTCATATAAGACAGACTATGATCTTGGGCAGACTGTCAAAGTCATTTCCAAGGCATGGGGTGTATCTATGACAACACGTATTACTGAAATAGTAGAAACTTATGATGCGAATGGTCAGAGTGTAAGCGTAGTCTTTGGAAAAGCTGAATTAACAATAGCACAGAAAATCCGCTCAGACATGAGCCAAGTAAAAACGGCTATTTCTGCTCCAACCGGTATTTCTGAGGTGGCTGAAGCTCTGGTGAATGTGACAGAAAACCTTGGTGACTTAAACGAGGTAGACCCTAAAATCCAAGGAGATAGCGTTACGGCTACCATAAACAATCTGTTTGGAAAACTACCTGCACTCGAAAATTTTGTAGGCGCGGGTACAACATCGGTTGGCCAATATGCTTTACACAACATGGTACCTGGAGATGCCTTTTACTTTACCTCATACAGTGGTAACAAGTTCAGCGACCAGCCAAGTGAGAACGGACACATCTTTTTGATAAAGCATAATGGAGACAACACAGGAAATGGCTATCAGCGCGCAATGGGTTTCTTTATCAGTAGGGATACTATGACGTTCTATGTTATTTCTGTTTTCGTATTCAATAACCCGTCCGGGCAGGCGAACTGGCTAAGCTTTCCGCTCGGTGCACTTACGGATATAGCTGCTGCCGTTCGAGGAAGCACCTTTGCATCCAGCATTAACAATGTCTATAACGCTCCAGTATCAGGGACGAGAATTGCGAATGGTGCTGTCACTACCGCAAAGATTGCTCAGGAAGCTGATACCTCAATAACCTACTCACTTGGAAGTGGTGTGACAATGGGTTTTAATATGTCATTTGTAAATAAGGGTGTTGTTTCAATCGGAATGCAGATTAACGTGGGTGCTTCAGGAGTTGCTTCCGGTGGCACGATTCTAACAATAACAAATGCGAATTTCTACCCTTACTCGACGGTACGCGCTGTGGCAACTACTGTGGGTGGCAGCGGTACAAGTATGCCTATTACAATTAACACAAGCGGTGTGGTAGCAAACGCGGCTTCTTCTACACTGCCTACGGGTTTTTACCTTATATCATGCTCTTACGCGAGAGCTTAAAGGGAGGAGAACAATATGGAGAAAAGCGGATTTTTCAACTCATCTGATGGAGATAGAGTCTATGATGCAACGGACTTCGCCGAATATTTCGGAAGTCTTGTATCTAACGGTGTATTTTATGCTACACAAACAAACCTACAGGTTTCTCCTGGCATTGGATTAGCAGTGAGCGTTGCAGCAGGCAGTGCATGGATTAATGGATATAGATATGAGAACACGGATGCTCTGAATATGCCACTGACTACGGCAAACGGAAACAATCCTCGTATTGACCGGATTGTGGTTCGTTTAAATCAAATCAACCGAAGCATTAAGATTGCAGTTGTTGACGGAACCCCTGCTGCAACACCAGTGGCTCCTGAATTGACAAGAACCAGCGATATCTATGAACTTGGAATCGCAGACGTGCTTGTACCGACGGCAGCCACATCGATAGTTACAAATAACATTATGGATACCCGTATGAATACCAGTCTTTGTGGTTTGGTGAATTCGTTAGTATCAGCAGTCTATGAATAGGAGGTGAATTTCAATGGCGGATATTAATGGCATAACTCTGCAAGCGGGTTCTAGCCCGACCGTTTATTACACAATTACTTATACTAAAAGCCGGCCTAATAATAGCCAGATGACCTATAACTTCACTATATCCGCTGCATTGGGTTCATCTGGGTCTTTTATCCACAACGGTTATGCCTTGCTTTGTACCATGACCGTAAATGGATCTTCCTCGCAGGTGCGAATAAAGGCAGAGGACGGCGATAACTGGGATGGAACCACGCCAAGACTTAGGTATGTTTCAGTGACCTGTGCTTCAACTACTGGGAATACTGCACAGGGTGTGCGCTTTAAAGTGGTGTCGGATGGGAGACTTACACTCTCTTCAGGTGTGATTGACAATTCAAGTTACACGGTGCTGAGTTCACCACTCCTAACGACAGCCTGCGGAGCACCGACTTCTTGTTCTGTAAGCTCTACACTCGCGGAAGGCAGTGTAACCCTTTCATGGAGCGGAGCATCTGACGGTATAAATAACGCAATTTCGAGTTATGAGATACAATACAGCGATTCCTCTGATAACTTAACATGGGGAGCATGGACAGCACTGACCACAGTTGCCACTACGGCCACAAGCGGTAGTGTGGATGCATCGCCGCCAACCATAAGAGGCAATTACCGAAGATTTCAGGTACGGACTCGTGGTACAGCAGGAGCGAGTTATTACTCCGGATGGAAAGTATCAACTAACTCCGTTCGAAGAAATACAGCACCTAAGTCAGCTACAACAGCCGTTGCATCTCCTGCAGCATATAGCGATGAGATTATTACACTGACTTGGAGTGGTGCATCAAGCGGTACCAGCCCAATAAAGGGATACCAGATTGCCAGTCGTACATCCACGGATAATATCACATGGAGTACATGGAATGTGCTGACCACTCTGATTCTGGCGGCAAGTGGAGGCAGCTATAACCCAACTGTATCGAGAACACCTGGAACATATACTCAATTTGGCATTTGGACAATTGACACATTTGATGTTTACTCGGTGGAGAAGATCAGTAACAGTATCTATTGTAATATAACAGCTTGTGGAGCACCGACAGCGTGCTCAGTAAGTGCAACTTTATCTGAAGGAAACGTCGCCCTCTCATGGAGTGGGGCCTCTGATGGTGCAGGCAATGCCATTACTTCTTATGAGATACAATATAGTGACTCGGTAGATAACAGTAACTGGGGTGCTTGGACGGCTCTGACCACCGTGAATACTTCTGCAACGAGTAGTATTTTAAGCGTCAGTCCACCAACTACACGCGGGAATTATCGTCGATTCCAAGTAAGAACTCGAGGAACAGCCGGTGAAAGTTTCTACTCAGACTGGACGATATCTAACAACACTGTCCGTAGAAACACACTGCCGATACCGCCGGCTACTTTTACCGCTACTCCTCCGATATATGAGGTCAGAAAAATAACCCTTTCGTGGAGTGGAACAATACCAGGAACAAGTGCTATTAAGCAGTATGTCATTCAACAAGCAACATCGACAGACGGAGTAAATTGGTCAGCATATGAAGCACTGGCTACTATCGTTTCAAACGCTACTTCTGGTACCCTCGAGGTGAATGGTTCACAGATAGCTGGTATGTATACCCGTTACCGTATCAGTGTAACCGATACATTGGATGCAGTCTCAGCTTATGTAGTCAGCGGCACAGTAAAGAAAAATAGTCCGCCTGCCTCACCGACAATCTTTTGCCCGATGTCTGGTAAGTTTACTTATAACGTTACACCGCGCTTCATGATTACAACAGGCATAGAACCGGATGGTCAGACACAGATTGTGGAGGTCAAGATTGATTCTGGTCCATGGCATAACAGTGTGGCCAATCCTGAGAAGTTTTCTACAAGTGGTTATCTCGGAAACGGTGTTAAGACGGTTTATCAAGCTGAAACTCTTTCTGTGGGAAATCATACGGTTACCTTCCGTTGCCTTGATAGTGATATCGAGTCAGCAAGTGCAGAAGTTGTTCGTACCTTCACGGTATTGGAATTATCTTTTGAAACCATTACTGTTAATGTGACACATGTAAAGGCAACACATATTCAGACGCTCCGAACCGCTGTAAATAGAGTGCGTAGCTATTACAACCTTTCCCCCGTAACTTGGAAAGAGGAGATCATTGCGGGAAAGACCACTATCAAGAATTGGCCGTCCCATATTACCGAAATTCGTAAAGCTATTGATATTGCTATTGCGGTAATAAATGATTTTGACTCTTCAACGACATTTGATATACCAGCCTTTACATGGCTACCTATTGGAATGGGGAGGCCAAAGGCAGATGCCATGGAACAAATACGTAACATAATTTTAATTTTATAAGGGTTAAACAAATACAATTCAGCGCTCTTGCGATTTGCAGGAGCGCTTTTCTATACACAAATTCAACTAATGGAGGTGTTTTTAATGAAAGAAATATGGAACTGGATACAGTTAGCATTTGCAGCTTTTGGGGGATTTCTCGGATGGTTTCTTGGTGGTCTGGATGGTTTTCTTTATGCACTGATAGCTTTTGTTGTTATAGATTATCTGACAGGTGTTCTATGTGCAATTATTGATAAAAAGCTGTCTAGTGAAATTGGGGCTAAAGGGATTTTCAAAAAGGTACTTATCTTTGTAATGGTGGGTGTTGCCCATATTCTTGATACGCAGATATTAGGTAGCACTGGTGAAGATGGTGGTGTACTTCGCACGGCAGTAATCTTCTTCTATCTAAGTAATGAAGGTGTATCCATTTTAGAAAATGCCGGCCATATCGGACTACCCATCCCAGAAAAATTAAAAGAGGTACTAAAACAGCTACATGGGCGTAATGACGAAACTCCTAAGTCAGGTGATGGAATATGATTGATTTAACAAAAGCAGTAACAGTGTTCATTGGCCGACGCGGTGAACACTACTTTCGTCACCTTGAGTTTGACGTTTCCAGTTTATTGTTTGGCACTTATCCTGGAGCAGCTCTTAATGCTATATACAAAAGACCAGATGGCATTGCTTATCCGGTGGTTACTACCTATGCTGATAGCATTCTAACATGGTCTCCCAGTGCAACGGACACACAACTCGTCGGTGTCGGTCAGCTGGAAATAAGAGTTACTCATGGTGATGTGGTAGGTAAAAGCGTTCGGATATTAACCGTTGTCGAGGAGGCACTCGCAGATGGTATAGTCGAGCCACCCGAACCCCCTGCCCAGGAATGGCTCAATCAGGTGCTTTCTGCCTTATCCGAACTGGATATTGAAGAAATAAATAGTATGTTAAATCTCATTTATAACCTGCTAAATAACAACTATGATTTGCTAAACACCACACACAACCGGTTGAACGATACCTACGGCTTAGTCGGTGATAACTATGAATTGTTAAACACTACAAATAGTCTGTTAAATGATAACTACAATCTGCTAAACACCACGCACGATCTAATTGAAGACATGCGTGACACATTATACATGAGGACTGGTATTATCCTTAACCATTTGCATCCAATAGAAACTGCCACTGCTCCGGATATGGTAAGCCGAAGAGCGTCCATAACATTCACAGGCATAAATAGCGGCAACAACGTAGTACTTGGCACGGTAACATACACATTTGTTACATCCTTGGGCAGTCCGACCGCAAACAATGTGCAAGTGTTAATTCAAGGCACCCTTCGCAATTCTGTTAAGAAACTTGCAGAAGCTATAAGGGGTATTCAAGATGCAACAAATATCGCTTATGGGTCAGGAACATCACCAAATCCCACAAGCACAGCTTATTGGACGAGTCGGATTTTCTCCATTGGTGATGTTACCATTCCTTCCGGTGAGAGTCTATTCTTATTGGAAAGAGCCGAAAATGCTACAACACCATTGACCTTTACCTCTACTGCAACAGCCACTATCAACGCATTCACCAGAGCAAGCTATTTAAAATATGTCCTTAGCGGTAATGCTACCGGAGCAGGCGGTGTTAATAGTGTTCGAGGACCTTTGCAAACATTATTGCCCATTGGTAGTGTGGTCATAGGTGGACAGGGCGGATTACTTTATCCCACGGCTTATGATTGTCATTTGGTTACTCTTTGCCGCCAATCGGATACAAGTGAAAAAGAACTAGACCTATATATATCAAACGATGAAGTGAACTTTACCAGAATATCACGCAGTACGCCTATCGGTGCTGATAGTTCAAATGCTGGGTTGCATATTGATATTCAAATGCGTCAAAGCCGGGTGCCTTCTGGTTATGGGCTGTATATCAGCATGGGAAGTGATGGCACATCGGCGAGTGCTTTTTGTGATTTGAAGTTTACCTACCACTTATACCCTGTCAATCTTGCGACAATTTGAATATGAGGTGATTTTAATGAATTTACGCAAGTTAATACTTACGAATAATGCTTGCTTTAAAGCAGGTAAAACTATAATCCCCAAAGGCATCATGGTTCATTCTACCGGGGCAAATAATCCATGGCTGAAACGCTATGTTGGCCCAGATGACGGCTTTCTTGGAAAGAACCAATACAACAATCATTGGAACCAAGATAAGCCCGGTGGTCGCCTGGTTTGTGTTCATGCCTTCATCGGCAAACTTGCGGATGGAACAATTGCCACATACCAGACTCTTCCGTGGAACCATCGCGGATGGCACGCTGGAGGAAAGGCAAATGACACCCATATAGGCTTTGAGATTTGCGAGGACGGTCTTTCGGATAGCACCTATTTCAACAAGGTGTACCGGGAGGCCGTTGAATTTTGTGTATATCTTTGCAAACTATATGGCTTTACCGAAAAGAACATCATCTGCCACAGTGAGGGTTACAAGCTGGGCATCGCCAGTAATCATGCAGATGTGATGCATTGGTTTCCTAAACACGGCAAGTCGATGGATACCTTTCGAGCCGAGGTCAAAAAGGCACTGACTCCCATTAACCCATATAAAATATACACCGTAGTTAAGGGTGACTCCCTTTGGAAGATTGCTAAAGAAAAGCTTGGTAATGGTGAAAGATATACGGAGATTAAAGCACTCAACGGTCTAATTTCAAATATCATCTATACCGGACAGAAATTGAAAATTCCTAATTAATCATAATGCCCTTGGAGGTCAAAAAACTTCCGAGGGCATTATTTTTTTCTAAACCGTCAGATTTCCTTTCCTGCCGTGGCTACCAGGTAGAGGGCAACAAATTAAATCGCCCTTTAGAAAGAGGTGAAGGACATGAAACATAACCTTAAAATCAGTGTTTCAAAAGAGCCACAGACAGGCGGAATCGTTACTTGTCGTAATGTCACCATAAGGGAACGCATCCTACGCTTCCTCCTTGGAGATAAACGACGTGTAACCATTCTAATTCCCGGAGATAGTGTCGAGGAACTCTCCATCTGTGAGATTACGAAAGGAGGAAACGACCTTGAGCAAAGTAAAGTTACTGCTTGATGTGGTAGATGATATGCGAAGTCTTGCAGACAGCATACAGGCAGTTTGTGATGCAATGACAGATAGTGATTCTGCTCCCAAAGAAGTGCCTGCCACAAAGACAGAAACAGCAAAAGAGCCGGATATTCCACTTGAAAAAGTGCGTATGGTGCTTGCCGAAAAGAGCCAGCTTGGATTTACAGCCGAAGTAAGAGGAATCATCGGGAAGTATGGTGCCGACAAGTTAAGTGCCGTTGACAAGGCTTACTATGCCGACATCTTGAAAGATGCGGAGGTTCTTGGCAATGGGTAATCACGCAATATTATCTGCATCATCTTCACACAGATGGCTTCATTGCTTACCATCAGCAAGGCTTGAACTTGAGTTTAAAGATACAAGCGGTACTGCGGCAGACGAAGGAACAGCGGCACACGCACTCTCAGAACACAAACTGAAAAAGGCACTCCATATAAGAAGTAAGCGTCCTATATCAGAGTATGACTCAGATGAGATGGAAGAATGCACGGATGCTTATGTTGATTTCGTTATGGAACAGGTGGAACTTGCAAGAAACTTCTGCAATGATCCTATCATCCTTATCGAAAAACGCCTTGATTTTTCCTGCTATGTGCCAGACGGCTTTGGTACTGGAGATTGTTTAATAATCTCAGATGACAGACTTCACATAGTGGATTTTAAATATGGCATGGGTGTGCTTGTAGATGCAGTGGACAATCCTCAGATGAAACTTTATGCCTTGGGTGCTCTTGAAATCTATGAAAGCCTTTATGATATCAACGAAGTATCAATGACGATTTTCCAGCCAAGAAGAGAAAATGTCAGCACGTGGACTGTACCGGTAGAGGAGCTTAAATGTTGGGCAGAAGAGGAACTTAAACCAAAGGCAGTAAAAGCCTATAACGGCGAGGGTGAATATATACCGGGTGAATGGTGTACTTTCTGCAAAGCTGCAGTCAGATGCCGTGCAAGAGCCGAAGAAAAATTAAAACTCGCACAGACAGAGTTTAGGATGCCACCGTTACTTACTGACAGTGAGATAGAAGAGATTCTGTTCATTCTCCCCGACCTTACCAAATGGGCAAATGAGATAACAGCCTATGCCACGGACGCCGCTGTGAATCACGGCAAAGAGTGGAACGGTTTTAAAGTTGTGGAAGGTCGCTCTGTTCGCAAATACAAAGATGAAGATGCCATCGCAGAAAAAGCTGTGGCAAGCGGATTTAAGGACATTTACCGTAAGAGCCTCATCCCTATGACAGAGATGCAGAAACTGATGGGTAAAACCAAATTTGAGGAAATTCTCGGTGCCCTCATTTATAAACCACCGGGCAAGCCGACTCTTGTTCTAAGCTCGGATAAAAGACCGGCTATGAACGTAGCAGATGCAAAAAACGAATTTAACGAAATTATGGAGGATTAAATATTATGGCAAATAACACTAATAAAACTAAGGTTATCACAGGTGTAAACACAAGGCTCTCTTACTTCCACGGATGGGAGCCGGTATCTATCAACGGAGGTGCTGAAAAGTACAGCGTTTCCGTTCTCATTCCAAAGGATGATAAGGAAACTCTCGATGCAGTAAATGCAGCCATCGATGCAGCTATTGAAGAAGGTATTGCAAAGTTCGGTGGTAAGAAGCCAAATAAGGCTACCATTAAACTCCCTCTCCGTGACGGTGATGTAGAGCGTGATGATGAGGCATACAAAGGGCATTATTTTATTAATGCTAATAGCGTAACTGCTCCGCAGATTGTAGACAAAAGAGTTAAACCTATTTTGGATCGCAGTGAAGTGTACAGCGGTTGTTACGGTAGAGTTTCTCTTAACTTCTATGCTTTCAACTCCAACGGCAATAAGGGTGTAGCTTGTGGTCTTGGGAACATTCAAAAAATTAAGGACGGCGAACCTCTTGGTGGAAAAACCTCCGCAGCAGATGACTTTACTACTCTTGTGGATGATGACTTCCTTGCCTAAAAGGAACGATGACATTGCGGTGGTGGAGGCTATCCTCTGCCACCTTTTTTCTTTTAGGAATGGAGGCATGTTATGAGGAACTTGGAAATCGATATTGAAACATATTCATCTGTAAATTTGCAAAAGAGCGGAGTTTACCGTTATGTAGAGGCAGATGACTTTGAAATATTACTGTTTGGATATTCTGTCGATGGCGGAGAGGTTATGGTGGTTGACCTTGTGAGTGGAGAAAAGATACCGAAGAAGATACTCGATGCCTTAACAGATGAAGATATAACCAAATGGGCATTCAATGCTCAGTTTGAGCGTGTCTGCCTTTCCCGTTATCTTGGCTATCCCTTTGGGTATTTTTTAAATCCTTCATCATGGAAATGTTCAATGGTATGGTCGGCATATATGGGACTTCCCCTTTCCTTGGAAAGTGTGGGTGCTGTTCTTGGTCTTGAAAAACAAAAGCTGACCGAAGGTAAAGACCTTATAAGATACTTCTGTGTTCCGTGTACTCCTACCAAAACGAATGGTGGCAGAACTCGTAATCTGCCAATTAATGATGAGGAGAAATGGCAGAGATTTAAGGATTATAACAAACGTGACGTAGAAACGGAAATTCAGATACAGCAAAGGCTTATAAAGTTCCCTGTTCCGGAAGACATATGGGATGAATACCATCTTGACCAGAAAATCAATGATCGTGGAATAAGAGTGGATATGGATTTTGTAAAACAGGCTATTGCTATGGATGAGATTTCTCACGAAAAGCTGATGTCAGCAATGCAGCGATTAACAGAACTTGATAATCCCAACTCGGTACAACAGATGAAAGGCTGGCTTTCCGAAAACGGCCTAGAAACAGACACACTTGGTAAAAAGGCTGTGGCAGAACTGTTAAAGGATGCACCGGAGCATTTGGCTGAAGTTCTTAAGCTCCGTCAGCAACTTGCAAAATCGTCTGTGAAAAAATATACGGCAATGGAAAATGCTATTTGTGCAGATTCTCGTGCCAGAGGTATGTTCCAATTTTATGGTGCAAACAGAACCGGCCGCTTTGCAGGACGGCTTGTGCAATTACAGAATCTGCCACAAAATCATATGCCGGATTTAAAAGAGGCACGAGGCATAGTAAAAAGTGGTGATTATGAAACTCTTGAAATGCTCTATGAAGATATACCGGACACCCTCTCACAGCTTATCCGCACAGCCTTTGTGCCAAAGGACGGCAATAAGTTTATTGTTGCAGACTTTTCTGCAATTGAGGCTCGTGTGCTTTCGTGGCTTGCAGGTGAAGAATGGCGAACGGAAGTATTCGCAAGCGGCGGTGATATTTATTGTGCATCTGCATCACAGATGTTTAAAGTTCCTGTTGAAAAGCATGGTGTGAACGGTCATCTAAGGCAAAAAGGAAAAATTGCGGAATTGGCACTTGGATATGGTGGATCAGTCGGTGCATTAAAGGCTATGGGTGCGTTGGAGATGGGACTTGAAGAAGAAGAGTTGAAACCCCTTGTTAATGCCTGGAGAGCATCCAATCCTAACATCGTTAAGTTCTGGTGGGATGTTGATAGTGTTGTTAAGAAATGCATCAAGGAAAATAAGTCACAGAAAACCAACAACATTGAGTTTCATTGCACGAGTGGAATGCTATTTATAGTTCTCCCTTCCGGCAGACAACTTGCCTATGTAAAACCTCGTAT
>ENA-UOOM01001389-UOOM01001389.1-fermentation-metagenome-genome-assembly--contig:-NODE-1389-length-23426-cov-4.441231_pt1 | contig 23426 bp, 21 predicted proteins | sample MGYA00245781_ERZ724031 | MGnify/ENA primary metagenome ERZ724031 (study PRJEB28704, sample SAMN03018317) | fermentation metagenome | biome: anthropogenic terrestrial biome; feature: soil; material... | reverse complement strand
CGCATCCGCCTCTTGAAGGTAGAGCGCCACGGTCTTTTCGATGATAACGTGGACGCCGCTGCGCATGCAGTCCAGCGCAATTTGCGCATGCAATCCGCTCTTTACCGCGATGCTGGCGATATCTATTTTTTCTTTAGCAAGCATTTCTTTGTAATCCGTATACATGCGAACATCTTTGTTTAAGTCATGCTGTTGCAAAAAGTTGACCATTCCATCTTCAAAAATATCGCAAACAGCAACAATGTTCAAACTGTTTTCTTTTGCTGCCTTGATGTGATTTGCGGAAATGCGCCCGCATCCGATTAATGCATAATTCATTTTCTACCTTCTTTTTTTATTCCGAAAAATATTTATTACAGCAACTCGATGTGATCTCTTTTTTCTATCTTTGCCATTGCATTTTTCGTGTCAAAAATCGCCTTGGCATTTTGGGCAATCATTTCATAATTTACAGCCGTATGATCTGCCGTAATTACAACGATATCGTAAGACATGATTGTTGCTTCGTCAATTGATTTTAATCCATGATAGATATTTTCTTTATATTTATAGCTTGGAATGTGTGGATCATAAAAGTCTACCTCCGCCCCGCACTTTTGAAACTCTTCACTCACTTTCAGTGCCGGACTTTCACGATAGTCATCGATGTCTTTTTTATAAGCTACCCCTACCAATAACACCTTCGACCCATTCAATGCTTTTTTGGAGCGATTTAGTACTTTTCCAGCTCTCTCCACACAATATTCGGGCATCTTATCGTTAATCATAGAAGATGCTTCTAAAAGCGAAATATGAAAATCATACTTTCTGGCTTTCCAGGATAAATAGTACGGATCCAGCGGTATGCAATGCCCTCCCAATCCCGGCCCCGGATAAAACGCCTGAAAACCGTAAGGTTTTGTTTTTGCCGCTTCAATAACTTCCCAAATGTTGATATCCATTTTATCGCAAAGCATTGCCAGTTCATTGACAAGAGCAATGTTGATGTTTCGATAAGTGTTTTCCAATATCTTTTCCATCTCCGCCACCGAGGGAGATGACACTTCCATAATATCACTTTCCAATACATGCCGATACATTTCTGCAATGACCTCAGTTGCATCTTGTCCGATTCCACCGACAACTTTCGGCGTATTTTTTGTTTTATATACCAAATTTCCGGGATCTACACGTTCCGGAGAAAATCCCAAATAAAAATCTTCTCCGCAAATCAGATTGGAGCCCTCTTCCAAAATCGGTCGAATCAGCTCCTCTGTCGTGCCGGGATACGTTGTGGATTCCAACACCACAATGGTATTCTTTTTCAAGTGCTTACCAATTTCTTTTGCGGAATTTTCTACGTAGCTGATATCCGGTTGCTTGTATTCATTTAACGGAGTCGGCACACAAATGGCAATAAAATCCACATCTTTGATGAAGCTGAAATCACAGGTTGCAGAAAGCATTCCGCCCTCCACAATGGCCAGTAAATCCTCGGCAATGACATCTCCGATATAATTTTGCCCTTCATTTACCATATCCACTTTTGCCTTTTGCACGTCAAAGCCGATTGTTTTAAACCCTGCTTTTGCCTTTTCCACCGCCAAAGGCAGACCTACATAACCTAAGCCCACAACGCCGACAACAATGGATTTATCTCGAATTTTTTTCAACAAATACTCTTTCATATTTTTGTAACCTCCGCAACAATCTGCTCTTCGTCTTTGATATATTTTCTCCCGCAATATTCGCATTGTGCATGCTCATCCGCAAAGTTCATCTTTTCACCGCAGTAGCAAATATATCCCTTCAATCGCGCAGGTGCTCCTGTCACAATCGCATAAGGAGGTACATCTTTTGTCACAACCGAACCTGCGCCCACAAGCGCATATTCTCCAATCGTAACACCGCAGATAATCGTTGCATTTGCTCCGATGCTGGCACCTTTTTTTAGCAATGTCTCGCGATATTCGTCTTTACGCTCAACAAAAGCTCTCGGGTTGATTACATTCGTAAAAACACAGGACGGTCCCAAAAAAACATTTTCTTGACATATAACGCCCGTGTATACCGACACATTATTTTGAATTTTAACGCCATTTCCCAGTTTCACACCCGGGGATACAACCACATTTTGACCCAAGTTACAATTTTCGCCAATAATGCTGTTTTGCATAATATGCGAAAAATGCCAAATTTTTGTCCCTTTCCCTATTTCACAAGGTTCATCCACATAGCTTGATTCATGAACAAAGTATTTTTTTTCCATTTTTTATTCCTTTACGAGCACCTCAATCACATGCTCTATCTCATTATCGTTGATTTCGGGAAACATCGGAATTGCAAATGTTCGATGAGATAAATATTCCGCATTGGGCAAATCTCCCAATTGGTAACCCAAATCTGTATAGCACTTTTGCAAATGAAGCGGAACGGGATAATACACCCCCGCAGCCACACCCGCCTTATCAAGAGCCTCAATGGTCTGTTGCCTGTTTTCGGACTGTAGAATATACAAATGATAAGCATGCATATTCTCCTCTTCTTCAACAGGAACAATATACTTGTCTTTTAACGCCTCTGTATATCGCTGTGCTGTCTTTCTGCGATTTTGAATGTATTCATCCAGCTTTCTCAGTTTGATTCGCAGTAGTGCCGCTTGCAATTCGTCCAGTCTGGAATTATGACCTATTAAGTAATTATAATACTTTTTCGGATTATATACGGTGTTATCTGCCGAAACATCTTCTTCAACTTCCGCATCAATATTATTCAATAGATTATAAGCTTTTTCACCCATCTCTCCGCTGCCGTGCGCACGAAGAGCCTTGCAAATCGTCGCTAATTTTTCATCATTCGTTGTTATAATACCACCATCTCCGGCGCAACCCAAGTTTTTTGTCGGGAAAAACGAAAAGCATGCAACATCCGCCAACGCCCCTGCTTTTTGGCCGTAATAGACAGCGCCTGCAGCTTGGCATGCATCCTCAATAACAAACAATCCGTGTTTTTTCGCTATTTCGTTGATGCGTTGCATGTCTGCGCAAAGACCAAAGATATGCACCGGCATAATCGCGCGCGTTTTGTCGGTAATTTTTGCCTCTATTTGACTTACATCCATGTTGTAAGTGTCTGTCAAAACATCCACAAAAACAGGCGTTGCGCCGACAAAACTGATGGCCTCCGCTGTTGCAAAAAACGTATAAGGTGTCGTAATAACCTCATCTCCCTCGCCGATCCCCAAACCTTTCAATGCAATAACCAATGCATCCGTGCCGTTGCCCACAGAAACTGCATAATCCACGCCGATATATTGCGCGAATTCCGCCTCAAATTTCTTTACATTTTCTCCCATTATATACTTGCCGCTTGCGAGCACCTCGCAAACAGCCTGCTGTGCTTCTTCTTGAATTTGTTCATACTGTCTTTCCAAATTTAGTAACGGTATCTTCCCCATGATTTTCTCCTCCACTTGCATCGCTTTCTATAAATCAATTAACTTATCCATCGGTTATTAATGACAACATTTCAACATCGATTACAATGTATTACACACATTACAGCATGTTTTTCATTCGGCATATTATACAACAACCATACAGCATTTGCAAGTTCTTCACCCGCACCCATTGCGTCATCGTCTTCTGATAAAACAATCATTTTATTGTGCTGTTTTTTATTTTCAGCTCTATGCAACGCCTGCAAAAAAATACCCCGCTCATCCAAATAGGCTTCGTTGCGTTTTTGATGGGCGGGCATAATAGTTGGTAGCACCTTATACAATACAGCATTTCAAGTACATCTTTTCACTCACACTGTCACTATTTCCTAGAATAAAGCGATTCGTAAGACAAAACGTATCTGAGTAAAACAGTTGGCAATGCTTAACTTCAATACAAGGATTGTACGGTATATATAAATCTACCTTCTCCGATATACCTTTATTATAATTTTTTCTCTTTTTCACATAAGTTCTATATATCACAGTTCCATCAACTTATTATAATAATTTCGTGCAATATTTTCGTATTTATGATGCTCCTCAATCCATTTTCGTCCACGCGCGCCACAGGCAATGCGCTCGCTTTGATCAAGGGAATTATAGTGTTCAATTGCTCGCACTATGGCTTCATCATCATTTGTCGGGATAAAAACCCCCGCATTCGCTTCGTTGAGCATGGATTGATAGCCGCCATAAGAGGCTACAACCGGTTTACCTGCCATCATATAATCAATAAGTTTATTTAAAGATTGTCCGTATTCCCAAATTTTCGAATCATGTGCAGCCAAATACAAAATATCACATTTGCTGAGAAAATAAGGCACATCATCTTGGTCAATTTTTGGACCGATGGTTACATTATCGTATGTAGTGAGTTCCTTCTTAAATTCTTCTTTCAAATCCCCTGCCCCCACCAAAACAAAATGAACTTCTTTGTTGGCAGCCATTTTTTTTATTGCTTCAACAAAACTGTGCAGTGCATTTGAGGTGCCCATGCTCCCGGCATAGCCAACGATAAATTTCTCTTCTGCAGGAAACAAACGGTCAATTTCCTCCTTTGCCGGCGGCATTTTACGAAACCACCTTTCATGAATACCCAGAGGAGAATAATAAACATCTTGTTCTTTTCCGATTTTCTCACACACATGCTGCTTCAAGTTGGGCATCGTTCCCACGATTAAATCGGCGCGCCTGTAACCGAATTTTTCCAAAATCCCCAGAAATATAACCATTGGATTATATTTGCTGACGCCAAACTCTTCTGTTAATGTCAACGGATAAATATCTCTGATTTCAAATACGAGCCTACATTTATATTTCGACTTCAAATATACACCATAGACAATTGTAAAAATCGATAACGACGATACAATAACAATATCCGGTTTTGTATATCGATCTCGCGGCAACCTAAATAGTTTCTTTTCAAAATCAAACCAACTCAAAAACCTTTTTAAAGATGCACTTTTAGTATACTTTTTTGTTTTGATCCAAACATGCTTCATTTTCCCAAATTGTTCGCTGTTATAGATTTCGTTAGAATCGGGGTATTTTGCCAAGTGATTGGAATCGGAACTGATAAGCAGTGTATCGACACCCAATTTACTGAATTCTCGCGCCACATAAAAGAGCCTCGCCCCAACACCGTATTTGGGCGGCGAGGCATATTTAGAAATACACCAAATCGTCCTTTTTTTCTGTTCCATATTCTACACCCTTGACTGTTGTCGCACTATGCGCCTCTTTTATTCATTCCAAGTATATAGCTTTGGAATAGCATTGACAACACGGATTGCTTCGCTGTAATCTATGCCAAGTAAATCAAAATACCAACGAAGATTTTGATATCTGGGTCTGTTTTCATCTTTCACAAGAGCCAAGGCTTCCTCTCTGGATATTTGCCCCTCTCTTATTTGATTGCTTCTGAAGGTGTCGTGTTCCGTAAAACCGGCCACCGTATAATAAATATAATTATAAAACGCTGCGGTTCCATCACCGATTCTCCAGGTGGTGTTGGTGTCCGGCGCCAGCTCCCAATCATATTGAGCCAAGGTGCTGTCCACTGTTTTTTCATCCCATCGCCAATAATCGAACACATGAAAATAGTCGGTTTTTTTCACGAAACTTCGATAATATTCTCCCGACAGCGTATCCCATATGCTGCTGTTGAAGTAGCTGGGACTTTTTGTCATTGCCTTGAATCGCAAAAACTGATATCGTAATTGATTGTAAAAACCGGGCATATAGACCCTTTTTTCTTCAAAATTTGGCTTAATACCCAAAAATCCCGCCTTAAAGTGAGTAACCTCCAAAGGGTTTATCCCCCAAAGATTTAAGTTGACACCTGTCTGTTCTTTTATGGTTTCTACATATTTAAAGAAATGCTTGTCGCCTGCGGTTAAAATGCTAATCATACCGAGATGAGGCGCCTTTAGCCAAGCCTTTAAATTCTTGGTGATGTTCTCTCGTTTTTTGGTTATATCTGCCGCAACAATGATGTTTTCAACGCAGAGCTCCGAGCACATTCTGCTTATATTCCTACGACCCAGATCGGTGACCATGCCCCAGTCATATGTATAAGTTATCGGTCTCATTTTCAATTCATTGACAATGATATGCAACCCGTAGCAACTGTCTCTGCCGCCCGAAAAGGGCACAATACATTCGGGTCCTTGACTCCTTCTGTACGGCTCAACCAGTTCAAATAATTCTTCTTTGGGCTTTGGCACATTGCGAGGTATGTAGCTTCTGCAATAATTGCATACCCCTTCCGAGTCAAAAGAAATATAGGGCATTGTTTCAGGTAATATACATTTTGTACATCTTTTCAATTCGGGTTGCGGATACTCAAGCATTGCTTCTTCCTCAGCAATGTTTTTGAATCTTGGAATTAAATTTTTTTCTCTTCGCTTTTGGTCATCTGTCACAATAATCTCTTCAGAGACAGGAATGTCCATCACCCGCTCATCGTTGCATATCTGCTCAATATCGGCACAATTTGTCTGTTTTAACGGATAACTTTCGGAAGCAAAGTACAGCGCATCGTTTTTATTGCCAACATAAAGGCTACCGTTATTTGAAAACAAAACCAGCTTGCCCAGTTTGGGAATTGCCAACACAGCAGATATCGTTCCCTTACATTTAGATAAAATGTATTGCCCAATTCCCTCTATGTCCTGCTTGTCCTTCATGTATTCGATTGCCAATGCCAAAATGGTCTCGGAGTCCGTTTCAAAAAGCCTCTCAGAAGAAACCGAATCCCAAATCTCCTGCTCATTGACAACAATGCCATTATGAATGACAAATAAGTCGTCACGTACCACCGGCTGATTATCCGACATCCCGTTTGTCACCAAACGACTATGCCCCATTGCGATAGACGAAGACTGCCATTTGCATTTTTGCAACAACTTTGTCACTTCAAAATCTGCACGCACAATCTGGTACTTTGCATCCTGAAAGGTGACTATTCCGCTGGAATCAATACCTCTTTGTTTGCTGTGTGATGCCAATATTTTAACATCTTGCGCATCTACGCTTGTTTTAGAAATGATTCCGAAAATTCCACACATCTTTTTATACTTCCTTATTTGGATTTCAATTTTTTATTTATTGCCGGATTACCCACATAGGTTCCAGGTTCCGTAATATTTTTTATCACCACGGCTCCCGCACCAATGATGCAATCATTGCAGATGTTGATGTTATTAATGACCACACTGCCAATCCCAAGCCAACTTTTTTTCCCAACTTTTACGCTTCCACCCAATCTAACACCGGGCGACAGATGAACATAGTTTTCGATGTCATTGTCATGATCTACACTGCAGGCGGTATTAATAATACAACCTTTTCCCACTTGTGTCGAGCTGTTTATGACAACCCCGGCCATTATAGCCGTTCCATCGCCTATTTTCACATCCATTCCGATAACTGCCTGCGGATGAATCAGCTTAGCCATCATTATGTTTTCTTTTTCCAACTGCTCTTGTATTGTTTTTCTCGTTGCGTTATTGCCAACGGCCACAAAAAACTCAGCATGCTCCTTATATTGACCTGCATCCGTCGCTTTGCCTATCACTTTTAATCCCATGGGAGACTTGTTCAAATCATCATCTAAAAATGCAATACTCTCCCATCGATTCATTTTAATCGCAATGTCTGCGATAACTTTTCCATGCCCTCCGGCACCAATAATAATTAATTTTTTTTCTTTCATGATTCCTTTATTCTTCTTTTAAGTCACCGATTTTCTTTTTTTCGACACTGCTTCCTTTAAACGGCTCCATGGTGACTGATGCGGACGAATGTATTCCTTCTTTCAGAAATACCTTCTTTATCGTAAGGAAAATAATTTTCCAATCTCCTATGAAGCTCACATGGTCCACATATTCAACGTCAAGATCAAATTTTTCTTCCCAGCTGATCGCATTGCGCCCATTGACTTGAGCGTGCCCCGAAAGTCCCGGTCTCACTTCATGTCTTCTTTTTTGATGATCGTTATAGAGCTCCAAATATTGTGCCAACAATGGTCTTGGCCCCACCAGGCTCATATCCCCTATAAAAATATTATACAATTCCGGCAACTCATCAAGAGAAGTACTTCTCAGCATTTTGCCGAATTTTGTGAGCCGCATTGAGTCAGGAAGCAGTTTTCCTTGTTCATCTTTTTCTTGCGTCATTGTTCTGAACTTATACATCGTAAATAATTTTCCTTTAAATCCGGCTCTCTTTTGTTTAAATAAAACGGGGCTTCCTAACTTGCACTTAACCATGATCGCCACTGCTATAAGCATAGGACTTAATATGATGATTGCCAGTAAAGATAAGATCATATCCATCGGCCTTTTCAAAAACTTTTTATACATCCCGTCTCCATAACCCTTTTATAATGGTGCAAACTCTCGATAACTCTTCATCTGTCATCTTTGTGTCGCTTGGTAAACATATACCACTATGAAATAATTTCTCTCCCACTCCTTGTCCGATATAGTCATATTCAGCAAAAAACGGTTGCAGATGCAGGGGTTTCCACACAGGTCTCGATTCAATATTCTCCCTTTCCAACGCTTCCATCACTTCAATCGGTCTCACTACATCATCACCCAACGTCATCACACTTAGCCAGCAATTTGGTTTATTCCAGTCATTAACAGGCATAAATGCTACGCCTTTTAGTCCACCAAGCTCCCGTACATAATATTCAAATATATATCTTTTTTTTGCCACTCGCTGGTTTAATACCTTCAATTGCCCTCTGCCGATTCCTGCAACAATATTGCTCATACGATAGTTAAATCCCAGTTCACTATGTTGATAATGCCTTGCCTTGTCTCTGGATTGCGTAGACCAAAATCTTACTTTTTCAATTTTTTCCCCGTTGCCAGAAACAAGCATCCCGCCACCGGACGTTGTAATAATTTTATTGCCATTAAAAGAATAGATGCCAAAGTCTCCGAAAGTTCCTGTGTGCTTTCCCTTATAGGTCGTCCCCAAACTCTCTGCAGCATCTTCAATGAGCGGTGTACGATGTTTCTTGCAGATTTCCATAATTTTGTCCATGTTGGCCGAGAGACCGTATAAATGAACAATTAATACCGCCTTTATTTTGTTATTATATTTCGCAAAAGCTTCTTCCAGTGCCTGCGGATCCATATTCCATGTTTCATAATCGCTGTCTATAAAAACAGGCGTGGCATTTTGGTACAAAATAGGGTTGGCTGTTGCCGAAAAAGTGAGGTCTTGACAAAGAACGATGTCGCCCTTTCCAACACCGACAGCCTTAAGCGCCATATGTATTGCCGCTGTTCCTGATACCAACGCCGCTGCATGCTTTGCCGCTACACTTGCAGCGAGCTCCTGCTCAAACCCTTCTACATTCGGCCCAAGCGGAGCTATCCAATTGGTATCAAAGGCTTCTTTAACATAGCTCTGTTCATAACCTTCATCGCTCATATGAGGCGATGCAAGCCATATTTTTTTAGACATCTTAGTTATGCCTCCTTTAACGAAAGCCAAATGTATGCAAGGAGATTTTCGCTTTTTCGCCTTGCGCCATTCGGCACTATGCTCATCTCACTTCTTGAAATATTCTTATCTATTTTGTCAGATTTATGCATGAAATGATTGTACTATCAATGATTATTCTGTTTACTCAATCCCTTCACCTTGCTCGAAACTTGTCCTTACAGCTTGCGGATTTGTACCGATTATCATTTTACTTTATCTCATTTACCCTATTCGCCCGATAACTCACACGAATACTCCGGCACAATAGCTTTGATACAGCATCTTACCTGCATAGAATCGTTGTCCTTTGCCGCACAAATCAATTTTTCTATATCATTTTCTAATTGAATTGTATTAATTTTTTCAACTTTTTCAATAAAGATCTTCTCGTGAATTGTCCTTTGCAGCTCTTGTGCATTCACCAACAATTCTTCATAAAGCTTTTCGCCCGGCCTGAGTCCGATAAATTCAATGTCGATGTCTCGATAAGGGACTTTTCCCGACAGCTTAATCAAGTTTTCGGCCAAATCTTTTATCTTTACCGGCTTGCCCATATCCAAAACAAAAATCTCGCCGCCGCTTGCCAACTCACCTGTTAAAATGACCAAAGAAACCGCCTCGGGAATCGTCATAAAATACCTGGTGACTTCAGGGTCTGTCACGGTGAGCGGACCGCCTTTTTCAAGTTGTTCTTTGAACAAAGGAATCACCGAACCGCTGGAGCCCAAGACGTTGCCGAACCTGACGGCGGAAAAGACGGTTTTCGTGCAGTTTTGTGCAGCGGCCAATATGATTTTTTCACAAATCCGTTTCGTCGCACCCATGACATTTGTGGGATTTACGGCTTTGTCTGTGGATATCAACACAAACCGCTCCACTTCATATTTTTTCGCCAATAAAGCAATATTTAGCGTGCCTTCCACATTGTTTTTCACGGCCTCTTCCGGGTTTGTTTCCATCAAAGGCACATGTTTATGCGCAGCCGCATGAAAAATAACCTGCGGACGATATTTTTCGATAATGTGCTCCAATTTTTTCCTGTCCCTGATAGAAGCAATTTCAATATAAAAGTCGAGTTCTCCCGCATATTCATGCTTTAATTTTTGCTGCAATGAGTAAATGTTGTTTTCGTAAATGTCAAAAATAATCAGCTGCTTCGGCTTCAGCTTCGCAATTTGCAAGCAAAGTTCACTTCCAATACTCCCCCCACCCCCTGTCACCAATACCACTTTGTTTTTAATATAACGAATGTTTTCTTTTTGTAAAATATTGACCGAATCGCGAAACAACAATTCATCCATCGTCAAATTTTTTAAGTTCGGCATAATTTCAAGTTCATCAACCGATTTGAGGCTGTTATACACCCCGGGCACAATTTTCACATCATTGCACACTTCCACACAAACATCCAATATCTCTTTTCGCTTTGCGTCGCTGATATTTACAATGGCAAAAAAGATGGAATCCACCTCATACATATCAACAATTTGTGCAATTTGATTCGTTGTTCCGAGAATTTTAACACCTAAAATATTTCGTCCTTGCTTGCCCTTTTCGTCGTCAATAACACCTATCGGCAAATATTCGTTTTCTCTGTTTTGCATCATTTCACGCAAAATAATGCTGCTGGCCTCTCCGCCGCCAATAATCAACAATCGTTTCTTTTTTATCTTTTTTGCACCTGGGAAAGAATGCTTCAATAAATAATACATCATCCTCGACAAAACCACCGCAAGGGTAAACATTGCCATGAACAATAAACAAGCACGCAAACGAATATTTAGCTCGAAAATATAAACAATAATGACCAAAATACCCGTGGAAATCAGCGAGGCGATGATAATATGAAATAACTCTTTGATATTGATATAGCTCCAAATGATGTTGTAAATATCAAAGAGGATAAAAATACATACCGAAGAAAAAATCGCAATCATGAGCGGGACGTAAAATGAAAAGTCAGAAAGATATGCCGTTGTAAATTGATCATCCGCCAAAATGTACGATAAAATATAGGCGATGACGCATATAACGACATCGATTGATAAAACAATATATTTTTTTCCTGTGCCTAATTTATTCATATAAAAACACTGTTCCTACATACAAAAAAATCTCATGCCAAATCTATACAATTATATACGAAAATCGCTTTTATTACAATAATCACTTTTTCTCTATAATTGTTTCTTTTAGACAATAAAATAATAAGAAAAGATATGCCTGTCGATTCTACATGATAATGCATAAATCGACAAGCATATCTTAAATGAAATATTATTTTTTACTATTCTTTTTCGATATGTATTCTCAATAATATGAGAAAGCATCACAATTGTGTCGTTTACGGGCGTTTCGATTCCAAATCGATCCCCCTCCCTCGAAATTGCCCCATTAAAAAATCTATCTCCGTTTTTCTTTGATTAAACACATCTTGTGCAGCCGATGGATAGTGTGGCCAATTTGTTTCAGTGTGCGCTTGGTGCCAATCTTCCCATTCTTTTTGAAAGTTAAGCGGAATTCCTTTTGCATTGGCTACCGCACAAAGCTCTTCTATAATCAATTTTTGCAGTTTTGCACCATCCGGCGCGCGAAACAATTGCCCCATAGTCAATCGGGTCATGGCACAAGTCAAATTAACGCAACAATTAGTAATCAATTTGTGCCAAATAAACAATTCAGCCTCTTCCGAATCAATACTTCTACCTTGCTTCATAGCTGCACGTTCGTAAGCGCCAAGAAAAGTAGACATAATTCTTGTAATATATAATTAATTAACGGAGACATGTAAAAACCGGACACGCCGATCATACACAAAATAGCTCCTGTTGCCATACCTTTCCTGTCCGGAAAATATTTTTGCACGGCAGTTATCAAGGTGTTGTACACGATACCGCCGCCTATTCCCGTGATCGCACCAAAGCTCACTACTACCAGCCAAAATGCACTTGCAGGGATAAAAGCCGTAATAATCAACCCAACAAAGTTTATTCCGATACCGATGCGTAAAGATTTTTGTATACCGTTTTTTTTCTGCAGTTTTCCGCCGATGATGCTTCCAACCACAAAGATCCCAAGGTTAATCGAAAACGGTATACTTGCCGCAGAAGCATCAATAGAAAAATAATCCAATATATATGGCTGAATTACACTCCATGCATACAGCATTCCTCCGGTCGCCATCGTAAACATTCCCATGATGAGCACTAACTTACGATTTGTCTGAGCCATGTTATTCTCCTACGATCTGATTTGATTAGATATTCGACAATATATAAGGAACCATTAGGAAATAGAAAAACCGACCTTTTATTTCATTCATTGTAAATACTGAAAAAAATAATTTCAAATCTCAAACTCATTTTTAAAAAACAATGTGTATTAGTATACTTTTTGTTCTTTTTTCTGATACAATAATATTAAATAAAAAACTAAAATTGATCGTATCGTAAAAAAATTGCATTTGAATTGAGCCGGAGGTTGTCATGAATAATGAAGTCAGCAAACTTGGCGAAAAACTATTTGAAGCAAGATGCCATGCAATCAAAGAAAACCTGCATGAAAAGATTGAAAAAAATCCGTTTCAATCTTTATCCGAGGCTGTTTATGAAGTGATTTTGAACGAGATTATCCAATTTAATTTGCTACCGGGCGCAAAATTAAACGAATATAAATTATCGAATGTGATGAGCGTAAGCAGAACACCTATCAGAGAAGCCATTTTGTTGCTTGAAAAAAGCGGCTTTGTCAAAAGAATTCCGGGTAAAGGTGCTTTTGTTACCTCTTTTTCACCTGAAGATTATTTTAAATTATGCGATTTCAGATTTTTATTGGAGCCTGCCGCAGCCGGATTTGCGGCAATAAATGTTGACGAAAATGATTTGAAAACATTAAAATCTTATTCCGAAAAACTAAACTCTTCTTATATCGAGGGCAATATCAAGGATGTTTTTCATTTCGAAAATATGTTCCATGAACATATTATTCTTTGCAGCAAAAATAGGTATATCATTAATGCCTATAAAAGAATTGAAATGAAAATTGAGCAATATCGCCTCTATATCACAGGCGAAAGTGCTTTGTTCGAATTTTTGAGTTTTGAGCATGATTATATATACACAGCTATTGCATTAAAAAATCAAGCAATGGCTGAAGCAACCATGCGAAGACATTTAGGTCTCTTGATTCCAAAAGATAAAAATGACGTACTTACTGCAAATAGCAAAATTATTCAACGGAAGTTGGATGTTATTGAAAAATTAAAAACAGTGCTATGACAAATCCGTTTTCTATATATACACACATAAAAATTGTAAATCTTGATCAAATAATATGGAATCAAAATTATTGCCATGTTATATCCTCTGCATTTGTCATCCCTTGAAATATCACGACATCTCTAACCTTAAAACACAACATTAATCAGCACCATATACACCGCCGTTCCCACGCCCATGCTTAGCAGGGCGTTTTCTTTCCAGTAGTGCAAAATAACGACGGATAAAACCGCTATCATTTCGGGTACAATATTTGCCGCATTGCCAAATTCCACACCGCGCAGGCAATAGACGACCAAAAGCCCGATGGAGGCATAGGGAAGCATTTTGCCCAAATAGTGGACATATTTTCCCGCCTTTCGTTTACCGGAAAATAATGCAAAAGGAAGAAATCGCGTCAAAACCGTACTCAAAGCCACCAGGCCGATGATTGCGAGTGCTTGTGTTGCGTTTAATGTCATTTTTCTACCTCCTTCGCTGCCTGCTTTGTCACCGAAAGAGGCTTTTGTAGCAGCGTTATGATGGCAATAATCAAAATCATCGCCGGGATAATAAACCGACTTTCTCCAAACAACATCAGGCATACAATTGAGCACAAAACGCCGATCATTGCCGGCCCGCGATTGGAACGAATTTTCCACTGCCCAACAAAAATCGTCACAAAAAGCGCCGTCAACACAAAGTCCAACCCCTTGAGATTCATCGAAATAACCAAACCAAAGAGTCCGCCCAGGGCTGTTCCGACCACCCAATAACAATGGTCGAGAAGTGTAATAAAAAAATAGAACATTTTAGGTTCCACATCTTTTGGCGGTTTTGTCGAAGAAACGATAGAAAATGTTTCGTCGCATAATCCGAAAATAAGATACCCCTTCATTTTGCCCATTTCTCTGTATTTATCCAACATCGAAATGCTGTAAAATACATGCCTTGCATTGACAATCAGGCTCAGCACAAAGGCATTGATCGGATTAAACACGGTGGTCAGTGCAATAATCGCCGCATACTGCGCCGATCCTGCAAAGGCAAATAAGCTCATCAGCACCGACCATCCCGCTCCGTAGCCTTTACTTTTCATCAGCACGCCGTAGGCAAACCCCAGAAAAAGAAATCCCGCCAACACCGGAATCGTATGGGGAAATGTTGCTTTTAACGCTTTTTTCTTACTCTCATCCATCGCTTTTATTCTCCTGACAGTTGAGTCATGTTTGATATAAAAATTCAACTATAAACACACTTCGGTTTATAGTTGAATTCTTTTATTTTACTTTGTATTGTCACTGTTTTATGATGCTTGTTTTGCTATAATAATTTTTTTCGTTTGATTGGCTATTGTCTGATTTTTTTCAGTTCATCAATCAGTGCAGGCACCACCTCAAACATGTCTCCTACCACCGCATAATCGGCAACGCCGAATATCGGCGCAGAGGCATCTGTGTTAATAGCCACAATCACGTCCGAAGAGCACATCCCCGCTGTGTGTTGCACAGCACCCGAAATGCCGCAACCGATATACAATTTGGGGCTTACCATCTTGCCCGATTGCCCTATCTGGCATTTTGCCGTATACCATTCTTTGTCCACCAGCGGCCGTGTCACAGCCAAAGCTCCGCCGAGCATTTCAGCAAGTTCGGCAAACATTGCTGTCTGCTCCTGCTCCTTGACTCCCCTGCCGATTGCTACAATGACCTCAGCATCTTCGATTTTAATGTCTTTTGTCGCTTTTTCAGCTATAACTTCTTTTACCAACGTTCGAATCATCTCTTGTGGTGTGGCAATATCTTCTTGCGTGATAACAACATCCTGCTTTTTTTCAGCAGGCATGATTTTAAACACCCCTCTGCGTATCGTGCCTATTTGCGGCCGCGTCTCGTCACAAACAATGGTCGCCATAAGGTTACCGCCAAAGGCGGGTTTTGTCCACTCCACATCTTTTGTTTCGGGATTATAATACAATTCCGTAGTATCGGCAATCGCTCCCGTATTGAGCCTGCAAGCCAGGCGCGGCGCAAAGTCTTTGCCGTTGTCGGTAGCACCCATAAACAAAACTGACGGTTTATATTTTTTGCAAAGTTGTGCGAAAACAAACGTGTATGCGTCGGTAGAATAGGTTTGATATGTTTTTGCATCCACTACAATGACTTCGTCCACACCACTGTCGCACACCGTCTCCACAGCCGCGTCCAAATCGCTTCCGACCAAAACCGCAACCAGTTTTTCTGCCGCTGCATCGGCAATTTTTCTCGCCTCACTCAACAGTTCCAAGGATACCTTTGCAATACCGTCTTCGGTTGTTTCAACATAGACCCATATATTTTTATAAAGTGATTTATCCATTGCCGCCTCCTACACCAGTTTGGCTTCGTGCAAAATGCGAGCCAATTTTCTGCCGGTTGCTTCTCCGGTTTCTTCTTGAATGACCATGCCGGCTTGACCAGTAGGAGCCGAAAAACTTTTGGCCACCTTGGTTCTCGATCCGCTCATGCCGATTCGCTCTTTGTCCAGGTTTTTAATTTCATCTGCGGAAAGTGTCAAAATTTCTTTTTTTCCTGCCGCCAATTTGCTTTTGATCGTAGGATAGCGCGGCGTATAGGAAGCCTTGGTCACGCTCGCCACACAAGGCAGCGTCGCTTCCACCACCTCACGTCCGTCTTCCATTTCTCTGACAGCCACCAATTTGCCTTCTTCCACTTTCATATCCATCACATGGGTTACTTGAGACCAGTCCATGTGCTCTGCAATTTGCGGACCCACCTGTCCCGTCTCACCGTCCAGCGTGTGCTTTCCGCATACAATGACGTCAAACTCACCCAGCTGTTTTGCAGTCATACTCAGCGCATAGCTCGTAGCCAGCGTGTCGGCGTCTTTAAAGGCTCTGTCCGTAATCAGCACCGCCTCGTCGGCGCCCACGGCAACGCATTGCTTCAACGCTTCTTTCGCCTGCGGCGGTCCCATGCTCAATACGGTTACTTTGCCGCCATAGGCTTCTTTGAGCCGCACTGCCGCTTCCAGTGCACAGGCATCCAATGGGTTTAAAATCGCAGCAACGCCTTCTCGTATTAAACTTCCCGTTATCGGGTCAATTTTTATTTCTTCCGTATCCGGTACCTGTTTGACACATACCAGTATATTCATACTTTATCTCCTTTGCAGTCTTCAGCGCCACAGGCGCATCATTTCTGATTATCACACAATGTGATACCGTTCTATTCTTTTAATACAGCACCGGAAATAACGATTCGTTGAATTTGATTGGTACCTTCAAAGATTTGATATACTTTCGCATCACGCATCAATTTTTCCACGGGATACTCTTTTGAATATCCATACCCGCCAAGAATTTGCACTGCATCCGTGGTGGCTTTCATGGCTACGTCGGAGGAAAAAGACTTTGCAATAGCGGCTTCTTTGGAAATACGCATCCCTTTGTCTTTTAAAATCGCCGCATTTTTCGTAAGCAGCCTTGCCGCTTCAATTTCAATGGCCATATCCGCAATAATAAACTGCACTGCCTGGTGTGTGGCAATGGGTTGACCAAAGGGGCTTCTTTGCTTCGCATATTTGACCGATTCGTCCAATGCGCGCTGCGCAATGCCCGTAGCCGCGGCCCCGATGAGAATTCTGCCCACATCCAGCGATGTCATCGCCATTTTAAAGCCAAGACCTTCTTTGCCTACCAACATATCTTTGGATACGCGCACATTGTCAAAATGCAAGTCGCTGGTGTTGGACAGGCGCAGACCCATTTTGTTTTCTTTTTTGCCTCTGCTCACACCGGGGGTGTCATTGGCAACAATGAAAGCCGACAGCCCTCTCACGCCGAGCGCGGGATCCTTTGTCGCGAAAACAAGGTGATAATCCGCATAGGATGCATTGGTAATAAAGGCTTTGCTGCCGTTGATCACATATTCGTCACCGTCCAGTGCATAGCTGCATCTTGCCGCGCCGGCATTGCTGCCCGCGTCCGCTTCGGTCAGCGCAAAGCTGACATATTTTCCGGCTACAATCGCCTCTGCAATCAGTTTTTTCTGTTCTTGACTGCCAAAGTCGCGCACACATTCATAGGCAAGCCCTGATACCGTCAATGAAGTCGATACCCCCGCTTCCCCGTAGGCCATTTCTTCAATGAGCACCGCCATGGTTTCATTGTCAAGGCCCGAGCCGCCGAATTCCTCTTCAATGTTCATGCACCCAAGACCCATTTCATGGGCTTTTTTTAAAATTTCTTCGGGGAATTCCCCTCTTTCGTCATATTCTTGCGCATAGGGAATCACTTCGTTTTCCATAAACTCTTTAATTAACGCTTTTAATTCTTTTTGTTCTTCCGTTAAAATAATCGCCATTTTTTTTCTCTCTCTTTCAACTAAAATTTAAACATTTCGCAAAGTTGTATATTTTCTATTTTTGTTGAATATATATTATACCGTATTTTCTTCCTATTCGCTATGTAAATTGTTTTTTTCTTATATTCACCTCAATTACTCGTCATATACTGCCATTAGACTGCCTTTCCATCTACCATGATCGGTTCGAATTTATTTGTCCTCTCTATGACACATAATGATTTTTAACACAAACTTTTCATGCCTTTGCTTTTTTCTGATCGATTTGTTCACCATGTGCAATCTAATAAAAAAAAGACCTTCTGCACAGAAGGTCTTTTTTGCAAAATTCTTTTTATTTGTATTCTGCCGCTACTTCTTCGTTGTTAAGAATGCGCAGTGCACCCTGTGCCAGTGCAATCAGTTCGTCCTCGCCGGGATATACGCGAACTTCTGCAATAAATTCTACATATTCCTTAATCCAGCCAACCAGCATGCTGTCATAAGCCAGGCCGCCTGTGATACAAATTGCGTCCACATCACCTTTCAATGCGGCTGCGCCGGCACCGATTTCTTTTGCTACCTGATAAGCAAGTGCCTGATAAACCAGTTTGGCATTTTCGTCTCCCGCATCAATCATTTTGCCGACTTCTCTGCCGTCATTGGTGTTTAAGTAAGCAACGAGTCCGCCGTTTCCAACGGTTTTTTTCTTCATTTCGTCAAAGGTGTATTTACCTGAATAGCAAAGTTCAATTAAGTCGCCCGTGGGCAGAGTGCCGCAACGCTCCGGTGTCATAGCGCCATCTCCGTTGAGTGCGTTGTTGGTGTCAATAACAAGACCTTTTCTGTGAACACCCACCGACACGCCGCCGCCCAAATGCGCCACGATCATGTTGAGTTCCGCATAGGGTTTGCCCATTTCTTTTGCTGCGCGTTTTGCGATGGCCTTTTGGTTTAATGCATGAAAACGGCTTTTTCTCGGCAACTCGGGCAGCCCCGATATGCGTGCTACTTCATCCATTTCATCCACGCTGGGCGGATCCACAATAAAAGCAGGAATATTGTGCTGCGAAGAGATGTTTTCTGCAATCACCGCCGCCAAGTTAGCAGCATGCTGCGCGGTATTTTTGTCGGTCAACACATCAATCATTGCTTGATTCACAACATAAGTGCCGCTGGCAAGGGGTTTTAAGTTGCCGCCTCTGCCAACCACCGCATCCAGGCTTTCCGTAGAAATATTGTTTTCTTTCAGACAATCCAAAATGATATTTTTTCTGAAATCGAATTGTTCAATGATATTTTTGAAAGGTGCCAATTCTTCGTTTGAGTGACGCAATGTCTGTTCGATCACCTTTGTTTCATTATCAAAAACAGCAATTTTTGTAGATGTCGAACCGGGGTTAATTGTCAATACGCGAAATGTTTTTTCCATAAATTACCTCTTACAATTTTTTTCTATTTGTTATTTTCTTATTTTTGCGAAGCAACAGCTGCGCAAGCAATGGATTTGAGCTTGGATGCTGTGCTGTCGGCTCTGCTTGTGAGTACAATCGGTGCTGCAGCGCCTGCCAACAACCCTGCTGTCTCGCATCCGCCGAGATAGGTGGATGTTTTATACAACACATTACCGGATTCAATGTTGGGTACCAGCAAAATATCTGCCTGACCTGCAACCGGAGAAGAAATTCCCTTGTGCTGGGACGCTTCAAGCGATACCGCATTGTCCAAAGCCAACGGTCCGTCAACGATACAGTTTTTGATTTGTCCTCTTTGGTTCATTACGGTCAATGCTGCTGCGTCCAAAGTCGCAGGCATATCGGGATTAACCACTTCAACAGCGGCAATGCAAGCCACCTTCGGTGTTTCGATACCGAATGAACGTGCAATTTTCACGGCGTTGTTGATCAATCCGATTTTCTGATTCAAATCAGGATACATTACCATGGCGCCATCCGTCAAAAAGTACAATTTATCAGCAGATTCTTTGCTTTCAATGATGCCCACATGGCTCAACAAGTTGCCTGTGCGCAGTCCCCATTCTTTGTTCAAAACAGCTTTTAACAATGTAGCTGTCCCAAGCAGACCCTTCATCAACACGTCTGCTTTGCCTTCTGCAACCATTTTCACGGAAACCTCCGCGCTCATTGCGTCGTTATCCGTATGAATAATTTCGGCATCCTCCAATTTAAACGAATGCTCTGCAATTATTTTTTTGATTTCGTCGGCATTGCCCACCAAAATCGGTTTTACCAAACCCATACTTGATGCTTCGGATACTGCACCCAATACATGCGAATCCTGGGCAGCGGCAACGACGATGCTTTTCATTTCACCACTTTTTGCTTTTTCAATAATACTATTAAAATTCATATTTTTCTCCTTTCATACCCTTTGTGTTTAATTTAACACATTAGAAATAGTTTAGCTTATTTCCCGCCTAAAAACAATACCAAAATCACAACTTTAGCAAGTATCTGCCCATTTTTGCAGCATTTCGTTGCACCACTCCATTATCAATCCTTTGCGTTGCTGCTTTTTGCATCTTCATAAACCAAAATCACACAACAAGAGCATCAGACACCACTAATTTGGCTTCCTTTATTGCTCCGACAAAATAAAATATCAAAATCAAACAGAAATTCTTAATGACTATGCTATAATAGGATGTAATTGATTTCATATCAATAAATTATTTCAAACGGAGCAAAACAATGAACACAAATACAAATTTTCCCCACCTGCTGGCACCCGGTCAAATCGGGAATTTGACACTGAAAAACCATGTAATTATGGGTCCCACCGAGACGCTGTATGCTTCCTCGGACGGCGAAGTCACTCGCCCTATTATCGACTATTATGTCCGTCGCGCAAAAGGCGGCGCAGGGCTAATCGTTGTGCATTCCGCGCAGGGCAATACAAAAATCGACCCCATTGACCCCTATGCTGGCTCACTGCGCATTGACGACAACGCATATATTCCCATGTTGTCACAGCTCACGGAGGAGGTGCACCGCGCAGGGGCGAAAATATCCATCATCGTCTCGCCCGGCGGCGGCGCGCAGTCTTTGGGTTTTCCCTACGACAAGGGCAGCCAAGGAGTCTGTGATGTTTCGAATGTCGGCCCCAGCGAAAAGCAGTCCATGGTAGCGCAGCGCAAAGTGCGAAAGTTGACTGTTGATGAAATCCATAAATCCGTGGAAGCCTTCGGGCTCTGTGCAGGACGCGCAAAAGTCGCAGGCTTTGATGCGTTTTATATCCACGCCGTGGGAGGATATCTGATTTCACAATTTTTGACGCCCTATTTCAACGATAGAGAGGATGAATATGGCGGCAGTTTAGAAAACAGAATGCGCTTTTTGCTGGAAATTATCGCTTCCTGCCAAAAACATGCGGGTAAAGACTTCCCTCTCATCGTGCGCATGTCCATTGACGAATTTATGGGCGATGCCGGCAGGGGCATTGAAGAATCCAAACAAATGGGCAAAATGCTTGAAGAAGCAGGCGTTGCCGCCATCGACTGCAGCGCGGGTATCTTTGAGTCCATGCATATGCTTATTCCGCCTTTTTATCTTCCCCAGGGTGTATTGGTGCCCTTGGCGGAAGCTATGAAAAGCACTGTCAACATCCCCGTCATCACCCAAGGCAGACTCTATGAGCCTCAAATGGCGGAAGACATCCTCGCCGACGGCAAAGCGGACTTTATTTCTCTGTCCCGGGGTTGGATTTGCGAGCCGGATTGGGTCAAAAAAATATCCGAAGGAGATATTAAAGGGCTGCGCAAATGCATCACCTGCAACCATTGCATCGGTACCCGCATCTTAAACAACTTACCGCTGCGGTGCACATTCAATCCCCAAGCTGGCCGCGAAAGCGAGCGAGGTGCTCGAGTTAAAAAGACACGCGCGCCCAAAAACATCGCCATCATAGGCGCAGGCCCCGCGGGTCTGGAAGCCGCCTATACCCTCGGAAAACGCGGACATATCGTTGACATGTATGAAGCCTCCGATAAAATCTGCGGCGGACAACTCCTAACCGCCTCACTCCCACCGGCAAAAGATGTTCTGAACTATATCCCTGCGTTTTATGCCGAACAACTCTCTCGTCTGCCCAACGTAAACATCCATCTCAACACCCCTGTTTCTGCCAATAACCTGAACAGCATATCGGCGGATGTTGTCTTACTTGCCACCGGTGCTAATGCGTTGATTCCCAACATCCCCGGTATCGATAACAAAAATGTCTATACGGCAGAAGAGGTTCTAAAAGGCAACGCTGACTTATCCGGAAAAGTCGTCGTGGCAGGCGGCGGACAAATCGGCGGCGAAACCGCGCATTTCTTGTTGGAAAAAGGCTGTGAAGTTTCAATTATTGAAATGTTGCCGGCAATTCTCATAAAAGAAGAATTGATTACCATGTTGACACTGCTCAATATTTTGTCCACAGGTGGCGCACAAATTTTGACCAATACCAAAATTTCCAGATTCAACGAAGACAGCGTGGAAGCCCTCAACACCCAATCGGGCGAAACACTCTCGGTCCCCTGCGACCATGTGGTGGTTGCCTTCGGCACTAAGCCCGAAAACTCCCTCTACCAAACATTGAAAACCAAATTTGGGGACGTCAGAGTCATCGGCGATGCTGATGTGGTGGGCAATATCCAAACAGCTATTCACAGCGGCTTTTTCGCAGCACTGGATATTTAATTGCTCACTTTATCAAACCATCTTATTTTTGATTGAAAGACGTAAACACATAAAATTACCCATTGCAGGAAAATCCTGCAATGGGTAATTTTTAGACATTCAATAATGACATTTATTTTTCAACATCTCAGGTATGTAAAACCGAGCAATGCGACACAAAAGTGACACAAATAAGCAAATTAATTATAAAAAATCCTGAAATAAAAACAATGAAAACCACGCAAATACGTGGTTTTCTTTCGTTTTTCATATGGAGCTGGTAATGGGACTCGAACCCGCAACCTGCTGATTACAAATCAGCTGCTCTGCCAATTGAGCTATACCAGCGAAAATATGGCGATCCGGAAGGGGCTCGAACCCTCGACCTCCAGCGTGACAGGCTGGCATTCTAACCAACTGAACTACCGGACCGCAATATAAGAAAAAATGGTGACCCCTAGGGGATTCGAACCCCTGTAACCGCCGTGAAAGGGCGGTGTCTTAACCGCTTGACCAAGGGGCCAGATGGCTCCTCAGGTTGGACTCGAACCAACAACCTACCGGTTAACAGCCGGGTGCTCCACCATTGAGCTACTGAGGAAAATAAAAAAACCCGCAACGACCTACTCTTCCAGGCAGTCGCCCGCCAAGTACC